>Ga0208903_1000696_pt1 | contig 24187 bp, 30 predicted proteins | sample AntAceMetag02UKJ_FD_184769 | JGI IMG/M metagenome (GOLD analysis project Ga0208903, IMG submission 184769) | Saline lake microbial communities from Ace Lake, Antarctica - Antarctic Ace Lake Metagenome 02UKJ (SPAdes) (version 2) | ecosystem: Environmental > Aquatic > Non-marine Saline and...
TAAAAAAGCACAAATGAAGTCAGCTGGAATAACCAAAGGTGACCCTATCGCATCTCTAGCATTTGGCTTAGAAAAAGATGTTGATCGCCTTGGTAAAGAAAACGATAAAGAAGAAGCTGACATTGCTAGTCAAGATCTAGTTGACAAGTATCACAGCCAAGAACTTGAAGCACTTAAAAAGTCTTTAACTGATTTACTCAGAAAGTAACCAAATAATTTGACTCTCTATCAAACGATGCTATAATTAATAGTATTGTTAATAAGGAGAGTCACAATGTCAACAGTTTTTTCAACAGAACAACAAGCAAAATTAAAAAATCTTATCAATGAAGGTCTAGGAGTTATGACTGAAGTAGAAACTCTACAGGGTGGACTTAAAGATACAGTTAAAGCAGTAGCAGAAGAATTAAATGTTAAGCCTAGTATATTAAACAAAGCATTAAGAATAGCATACAAGTCAGAATTCCAACAAGAACAAGCTGATCACGAAACACTAGAAGATATCCTTACTACTGTTGGCCGCACTCTTTAGTGACCAAGTTGAAGGAAATGTGGATAGAAAGCTACCACAAAGATCACGTTGCTTTCTACTGCGAACACGTTAGTTTAGTTTTTACTGTAGTTGCTAGTATGTATTTGGCAATACATGCAGATGCTCCAAATATGATGATAGTGTATCCTGGATTTTTTGTAGGATCAGTAAGTGCAATATACGCTTATTGGCGTAGAAGAATACCAACACCAATGATACTGACCACATACTTTGCCGTGGTAAATATATTTGGATATGGAGTTGCCGCTGGTTGGTGGTAACACAGGTTTCGCTCACCTTAGAGCATGTAAACGGTTAATCAGCCATAAGTGATTAGGACAAATGAAAATAAAGAATTGGCAAACATATTGGAAGTCTCACAACCTATGGTTTGATGCCCATGTTTACGGTGAGTGTCTAGTTAACCATACTACCAAACAGTTTTGTGTCTTAATCCCTAAAAATGCAAGTACTTGGCTTAGAAAACAATTACCAACATATAATTTTGTTCTAGGTAATTACCACACAGACGGCCTATTAGAAAAAGCGTATACCCCTATAGTAGTACTGAGAGACCCTGTTGATCGATGGTCAAGTGGCTTAGCTGAGTTTTTACTGCGACGTGCAATTGTCACAATAGTATCCTGGAAAGAACATATCACCCAACCTTTAATAAATTTAATTTTTGCAAGAGTGTGCTTGGACGAGCATACCGAAAGTCAATCAATGTACCTTGAAGGAATTGATACTGAACAGACTATATTCTTAGAACACAACGATAATCTTAACAGTGACATAAGCTACTATCTCAAGGCACAGGGTATTAACAACGAACTAGATACATCTGAAAAACAATTTCAGACTACTAGTGTCAAGCGACAAGTTAAAGGCTACTTTGCTGATCTCATTGCTAATAACAATCAGTTAAAAGAAAAGATAACAAACTATTATCAGGTTGACACAGACCTCATTCAGAGTGTAAAATACTATAAACAACAAGGGAATACATGAGTTATATAGACGCACTATTTGATCGCAATGGCGACAAAATACATATTGTAGAAAGAATTAACGGAGAACGTAAGTTCACTGAGTTTCCTGCTAGCTATGTATTTTATTATGAAGACCAAAAAGGCAAGCACAAGTCAATTTACGGCACACCAGTAAGTCGCTTTGCTACACGTTCAGCAAAAGAGTTTCATAGAGAAGTTAAGATACAGAGTGATAAGAAACTGTTTGAAAGTGATATTAATCCTGTATTCCGTTGTCTAGCAGATAACTATCAAGGTGCTGACGCACCTAAACTTAATATAGCATTTTTTGATATCGAAGTTGACTTTGATCCTGAGAAAGGGTACAGTCGTCCTGATGATCCGTTTAATCCAATTACAGCAATTTCAGTATATCTAGACTGGATGGGCAAAATGGTCACGTTAGTGTTACCTCCTAAAGGTATGAGTTGGGAAGAAGCTGAAAATATCTCAAAAGACTTCCCAGACTGTTTCTTAATGGAACGTGAAGAAGATCTACTTAGTACATTCTTAGATCTAATTGAAGATGCGGACATACTAAGTGGTTGGAACAGTGAAGGGTATGATATACCTTATTGTGTTAATAGAATAACCAAAGTATTATCAAAAGATGATACTAGACGCTTTTGTTTATGGAATCAATTGCCTAAGAAGCGTGAGTTTGAACGCTTTGGTGCTAGCAACATAACATTTGACACAATTGGTCGTGTGCATATGGATTATATGCAACTGTACAGAAAGTACACATACGAAGAACGTCACTCATATAGTCTGGATGCTATTGGTGAGCATGAACTACAAGAACGTAAAACAAACTATGAAGGTACATTAGATCAACTGTACAACAATGATTTTAAAACGTTCATTGAATACAACAGACAAGATACATTTTTACTTAAAAAATTAGATGACAAACTGAAGTTCATTGATCTAGCCAATGAACTAGCACACGCAAACACTGTGTTACTACAGACTACAATGGGTGCTGTAGCTGTTACAGAGAGTGCTATTATCAACGAAGCACACGAACGTGGGCTTGTGGTCCCAAATAGAAGAGAACGCTTAACAGGAGAGGATACGCAAGCCGCAGGTGCCTATGTAGCGTTTCCTAAGAAAGGACTACACGATTGGATTGGGTCTGTTGATATTAACTCACTATATCCAAGTGCTATTCAAGCATTGAATATGGGCAACGAAAGTATCGTTGGTCAACTACTACCTATAATGACTGATCGTTACATTAAAGAAAAAATGGCTAAAGGTAACTCATTTGCATCAGCGTGGGAAGGACTGTTTGGTAGTTTAGAATACGAAGCAGTTATGGCAAAAGAAGTAGGAACTGAAATAACTGTCCAATGGCAAAATGGTGCTGAAGATACACACTCAGCGGCTAACATATGGAAGATGATATTTGATAATAATAACCCTTGGATATTATCAGCTAATGGTACTATATTTTCATATGAAAGTGAAGCTGTTGTTCCAGGACTATTAAAACGTTGGTATAAAGAACGTAAAGAACTGCAAGCAAAAATGAGAGATACAACAGATCTTAAAGAGCGTGCATTCTGGGATAAGCGACAACTTGTTAAAAAGATTAACTTAAACAGTTTGTATGGTGCCATTCTTAATCCAGGTTGTAGATTCTTTGACAAACGTATTGGACAATCAACTACGCTAACAGGCCGTGCTATTGCCAAACATATGGATGCACATATCAATGAAGCATTAACTGGCAAATATGATCATACTGGAGATACAATTATATATGGTGACACTGACTCTTGTTACTTTAGTGCTTGGCCAGTATTAAAAGATGATGTTGAAAGCGGTAAAATGGAATGGTCTAAAGAAACTGCTATACAGTTATATGATAGGTTAGCAGACTCAGTTAATGAAAGTTTCCCTGGATTTATGACACAAGCATTTCATGTACCTACGCACATGGGTTCTATCATCAAAGGTGGGCGTGAATCAGTAGCTAGAAAAGGATTGTTTATTACTAAAAAACGTTATGCCATAATGGTATATGACAATGAGGGCAGACGTTTAGATACCGAAGGCAAACCTGGTAAAATTAAAGCAATGGGGTTAGATCTAAAACGATCAGATACTCCTGTAATAATACAGCTATTCTTAAGTGACATACTTGAACAAGTACTACAGGGTGCAGACCGTGCAGAGATCATTGAAAAGATCCTAAAGTTCAAACACGAGTTTAAAGAGAGACCTGGATGGGAAAAAGGTACTCCTAAACGTGTTAACAACTTAACAAAATATACCAAAGAAGAGAAACGGTTAGGTAAAGCTAATATGCCTGGACATGTTAGAGCAGGTATGAACTGGAACACTATGCGTAGAATGAACTCAGACAACTATAGTATTAATATTGTCGATGGTATGAAGATCATTGTGTGTAAACTAAAAGCAAATCCAATGGGCTGGACGTCAATAGGATATCCTACAGATGAACAGCACATACCTAAATGGTTTAAGGAATTGCCATTTGATGACACAGCCATGGAAGAAACAGTTGTTGATCAAAAGGTAGATAACTTACTAGCAGTACTAGATTGGAATCTTGCCGGAGCAACACAAACAGCAAATACATTTAATAACTTATTTGAATTTTAATGAAACTTAGCGAACTAGTTGCATATAAAACAGCGTTAGATCAATACGATTTTATTCGGACTAGTAGAGGTTTGATTAAAAAAATTAATGAAAGTCAGACTGATATCAATAATGCTCAAGGCGTAGATGGCAAGATTAGATTTGGCGAAGGTGTTTACAAAGAACAACTTGCCAGCGACCTAAGTGAGTTAGAAAACCGGCTTGACGATCTACAAAACAATTATAGCTATTATAGAGAACAGGTAAATGAACTGATCTTAGATCAAGAACAAGAATATATTACTCGTTGTGAAAAACAATTTGTAAGTCGTGTTTTAGGTGAGGGCTTAGAGGGGATTGAAGGTAGGCGATTGATCTTAGACCATGAGCAAAAGAAACAGTTTATCACTAGACTAAACTTGTATGCAGATTGGCGATGGCCCGGATTATTAATTCGGCCAGAAGATCAAGATATTGTAGAAGCTATGTGTGCCTTTGACCCCTTGTATCTAGCTGACATTTATCAAAGTTTATTAGACCCGTATATTAAGAAATTTAATCCTGTGTACCAGAATAGGTTACGCCCTTATCAAATATCTAAATTTATTCCTAGGAAGAAAACCCTAGATATACTTCCACAACAACAATTTGGATTTGTTGCCGCTTATAACCTGTTTGATCACTATCCTTTATACATGATCAAACAGATGTTAACTGAAATAGAACAGTTACTGAAACCCGGAGGTGTATTTTTGTTTACATTCAATAACTGTGACCTAGCCAGGAATATTGCAACATTTGAAAAGGGACAACGTAGTTATGCTCCATGGAGGTTACTACAACCTATTATACAAGACCTAGGCTTTAAAATAATTCAGACACAAACACAAGAACACAACTGGTGTGAAATACGTAAACCCGGAACATTAAAAAGCATACGTGGAGGTCAGGCAGTTGCTAAAGTTTTTAGTGACACACCCGTTGAAAAAAATAAAATATACACTGCTGATCAAAAAGAACATATTCGTCAAGAGGCCATTGACCTCGGCATTGATAGTGAATCCGCTATCAGAGCAGGTGGAACCAATATAGGCAAGTTAGAACTAGCAGTAACACGAAAGAAGGAACAACTACGTCTTGTAGAGTTAAACAAGACCCTAGGAGAAAGACTACCCTGGTCAGCAAGTAACAAAGGGTACGCTAAAGGACAGCACGTTCGATTTAATGGTAAAAATTATATAGCATTAGTTAACGTGTTGCCAAAACAAAAGTTTGAACTAGTTGAATGGAAATTGGTAGAATAAAAATATCGAATAAGGTTGTATACCGTCTAAATATCATGTATACTAGTTATAGTAATTTAATTTTTAACACAAGGAACGGAATATGAGAGATCATTTATTAGATTTAGTTGAACACACTTATGATCTAGGTTGTATAGACCTAGTTAAAATTACAGGTGATGATAAAACTACTGTGATTGACGGCTTAGCTGAAGATAGATCAGTGGTAGTACAAGCGGCATTTAAACAACCTGTGTCAGAGTTTGTGGGCACATTTGGTATGCCTAACTTGGCAAAACTTAAGGTGTTGCTAGGACTGGAGCCATACAAACAGGACGCTGACATCAGCATCAAGAGTCAAGAACGCAATGGTGCAGAAGTTCCAGTAGGCTTACACTTTAAAAACCAAGCAGGAGACTTTAAGAATGATTATAGATTTATGACATCAGAAATCATTGAAGAGAAACTTAAAGTGGTCAAGTTTAAAGGTGTTGAATGGAACATAGAGTTTGAACCTACTATTGCTGGTGTACAAAGATTAAAGTATCAAGCAATGGCTAACGCTGAAGAACTTACATTTAATGCTATGAGCGAAGGTAATGATCTTAAACTAGAGTTTGGTGATCATTCAACACATGCAGGTAGCTTTATATTCCAGCCTAATGTTAATGGTAAACTATCTAAAACATGGTCATGGCCTATTAAACAGTTCATTAGTATTTTAGATCTTACTGGTGACAAGACTGTACATATCTCAGATCAAGGCGCGGCACAGATCACAGTAGATAGTGGATTAGCAGTTTATCAATACATACTTCCAGCACAGAGCAAATAATGGCTAGAGTAGAACACGACGACTTAACAGCAAAACAAAACGACTATGCTATATTTTTACCAGCATTAAGTAGTTTCTATGGCACATTCATAGGCAAACAAAGAGTGGCTAACGACTATGTTGACCCTGCCAGGATGCCTACAAAATTATCTGACATGGAAAACTTTAATTGGTTGAATAGTAAAGAAGGCGTGTTCACTTACAAGTGGTCATTGTACTCGGCAGGACATGCTAACTTAGATGTCACTGTAGATAGTCCTAAAGAGGACATGGTACGTAAAAGAGAACCAGGTGCTTGGGTACTAGGTGATAGCGGTGGCTTCCAAATTGGTAAAGGTGTGTGGGAAGGTGACTGGAAGAATCCTGCGTGTCCTAAAGCTAAAAAGAAACGTGAGCAAGTGCTAGCGTGGATGGATGCTTATATGGACTATGGTATGATACTAGATATACCAGCATGGGTCTGTCGCAGTCCAGAAGGACGTAAAGCAACAAACATTAATAGTTATGAAGAAGCAGTGCAAGGTACTTACATCAACAATGATTACTTTATTAATAATCGTACAGGTGCATGTAAGTTCTTAAACGTGTTACAAGGTGAGAATCACGGCCAAGCAGAAGATTGGTATCAACGTATGAAGAAGTATTGTGATCCAGTACAATATCCAGACAATCACTTTAATGGTTGGTCAATGGGTGGGCAGAACATGTGTGATATACATTTAGTGTTGCACAGACTAGTTACTATTATACATGATGGGTTATTGGAAGAAGGCAAGCAAGACTGGATGCACTTTTTGGGTACAAGTAAACTAGAGTGGGCTACATTGTTAACTGATGTACAACGGTCAGTGCGTAAGTATCATAACGCTAATTTTACAATATCATTTGACTGTGCTAGTCCTTTCTTAGCTACAGCAAATGGTCAAATCTATACTGATGTTGAAACACCAGATAGAGGTAAGTGGACTTATAGAATGCAACCTACTGCTGACGACAAGAAGTATTCCACAGACACTAGACAGTTTAGTCAAGGTGTACTAGCAGACGGGTATCATACTAGCTTTAAAGACTCACCAATAAGCCGTAACTTAGAGATGAAAGATATTTGTATCTATGCACCAGGTGACCTAAATAAGAATGGTAAAGAAGGCAAGACATCATGGGATAGTTTTAGTTACGCAATAATGATGGGACACAATGTTTGGCAACATCTTAATGCAGTACAAGAAGCAAACAGACAGTATGATGCAGGACTGTATCCAGCAATGTTAATACAAGAAACATTTGACACTGTGACATTTAGAGATGTATGTGACGCTATATTTGGTGCTAACACAAAAGAAGAATCAATGGCTGTTATTGAACACTACAGTAAGTTTTGGATGAGCATTATTGGTACACGTGGAGCTACTGGTAAGAAAACTGTTAACTCAAGTACTATGTTTAATAGCCTGTTTGATGAAGACGGCGGACCTGATGAAGAAGTAGTTGAAGAAGTTACTTTAGATGAGGGGAAACTTGATAAACTAGAATTGGAGGAAGTATGAGCGATTTAGATCATTTAGCCGCACTAGAAATAAGACATAAAGAATTAGACAAACAATGCAAAGAAGGGTTCACTAACTTTTTAGGGGACGCAGACCTAAAGAAAATGAAAATGCAAAAAGCAATGGTCAAAGGCCAAATTGAAGAGCTTAAAAAGCAAATAACATAATGCTACAGTATGATGCTATATCATTTGAGAAAGAATTTCCTAAAACTATATTAGGCAGTAGTATTGCTAATATGCAACCTAAAAATTCGCATCTTATATGGGATTCTGTGACAACTTTAGATATGTTTGTAAATAAGCTAAACATAACTCACCGATCAGCGTATGAATCAACACTAGTTAGCATGGTACCTTTTTGGTATATTACCTTTCTTTTAGAAAAATATCCGAACCAAGTTATTGATATGGGCTGTGGCAGTAATACCTTTAAAAAATATATACCATTCGTACACGGAATAGATCCGGTTGATGATTATGCAGACGAAAATGATTTTTTTGATGCAGAGTTCAGTCGGGGGCACACTGAAGCATACGAATCAGTAATGAGTATAAATGCCTTGCATTTTATTTCATTATCTGATTATGGTGTTAGACTAAGAGAATTTGCTAAAATCATTAAACCTGGTGGAAGAGGATTTATATCATTTAATGTAGAACGAATGAAAGAGCGTACATCTGACAGTGAGTTTAACCTATTGTTTAGTAGTGCAACTCCAGACAATAAACAGTTATCCAACTATATATTATCGGAAACAAAAAGCAATCTACAGAATATATTAGTATATGATAATTTTTTAGATGAGTGCAAAGATGAACATCTAAACGGAAACATTCGTATAGTGTTTGACAAATAATTAAAATTGTAGTATAATAACACAATGAAAAGAAATTACATAACAGGCGAGGCAGAAGCAGTAACTTACTTCACAGGTATTGAGATTGAGAAGACACCTGCGTTTGGGTTAAAGACCTTGTTTGTTGTTGGAGTTTTGGCTCCGGAGAACATAATCGATCTCGCCACACATGAGAAATGCGAGCACTTATACTTCGGAGCCAACCAATCATTTGACGGTACTAACATTGGTGGATGGGATCAGATGATATTACACTGTTTAAGATTAGGATTTAAATGCACCTTAGACTTTGATGTTGAATTTTGTACAAGCAAACAAAAATGGTTACAAGAGCTATCTAAGTTTCAAGATTCATTTATTCCGCAAATATCAGTTAAGATACCAAACTTAACAGCATACAATAAAAATGCTACAGTAAAGATTGATGACATAGACTTTAAGGCAACCAATGATGGAGTATGGTGTCATAGCTTAACTGAACTAAAGAACAAAGACGTATTCACAGACTGGACCGAATACGGAAATGATAAAATTATAAAGGAGACTACATTATGACACATCCAATACTTAATGTTTTAAAAGACAAGTATAACAATCAAATCAAAATGTCTAAAACAAATATAGACATGTTTTTAGCTAGCCCTCAAGGTGTAGCAGAGCATATAGACTTTTCTGAAACAGTAGAAAAAGAATTAGAGAAAATTGCACATGCACATGATATGATTGAAGCACTAGAAGTATTAGCATAATGACAATGATTTTAACTAGGAATCTTTAATGATTGACTCTGAACGCCGTACAATTGAAACACTGAAAACCAGTGCTAACCGTATGATTTGGGTAACTTTTCGCAAGGAAGGCATTCATTGTTATCCAGCCGCTTCTACGGATTCAAGGCTAAATACTAATGATGAATACGATGTGTCTTTTTTGGCACACCCACATAGACACATATTCCACTTTCGAGTGGCAATTGACGTGTTACATAATGATAGGGATATTGAATTCATTCAATTTAAGCGATGGCTTGAGAGTTTATATAATCAATCTATTCTCGAATTGGATTATAAATCATGCGAAATGATTGCCGATGATCTTTATGATCAAATTGCGGTTAGGTATCCAGCTAGAAAAGTAACTATCGACGTCTCAGAAGATGGAGAGAATGGTTGCTCAATTGATTACAACTTGGGGTTGTCTTAACAATGTCTAACGTTAGGAACATACAATGGCCGTCCGAGTTAATCCAAGAAGATTATCATCTAAACAAATATTTGAACAGCTTGAAGAACTTGAGCAGTTCTGTAAAGAACAAGGTTTCAGATATAATCCAGCTGACAGCTGGAATGTCCGTAGCTTTATCTGGCAACAGTATACCAAAAAGCAACTTGGCAAAAACTTCCGCAACAACTGGCTCGATGAGCTTTCCCGCATAAATGGGCGACGATCATACAACTGATATTGATTGGGATGAAACCTTATCTGAACAGTCTGAACAGTGTGAAATGGAAAACTTTGATTGGTTAGACGACAAGGATGACAAAGAGCCAAACGAAATACTTCAAGAACATATCAAACAATTAGTACAGGAATGTACTACTAATAATAAAAGAGCTAGAGGTTCAGGCGCTGGTTACAAAAAACAAATTTACCAAATGAAGTGCTGGATTGATGAAATCTATGCTATACTACCTATATTCGAGGAGGAAAAAGATTGGGAAAAGGAACGAGTATTTGATAAATTAAAAGGTACTAACAATGACAACAAAAAATGACATAACAGGCGATGAGTTAATAACAAAAGCAACTACTAACGCATACGCAGATGGATGGGACCGTGTATTTGGTAACAAAGAAAAAACACTTGAAGACATAGCACAAGAACATCCAAATGATAAACAATTTGTGCCTCCGACAGAACGTGAAAAAGCTGTTAACAAATTTAATCATCTTAAACAGTGTATGCAAGGGCAAGCACATATAGATCGTCCAGAATATGTTGACGACGTTATTGTTAGTGTTATGAAGTTTGAAGATCAATTAAATGATGGCGAACTTGACTACGTAAAAATAGCACAACAAAAACTACTAGATGGGCAAGAATGGGAATGGAACTATGAAACAGTAGAAGTTATAGAAGATGATGGGTACGCTGACTAATGGCTAATATATTTTTAGTAGATCTAGAAGCAGTTGAATCCCGTTACACAGGCCAGTGGAAAACACATGTGCCTAAACTCTTAAAGGAGGCAGGACACAATGTTACAATTATTGAAGGACCTAGTGATATTCCCAACGCCACTACTCCTGGCGCTTTTCTTAACTTTGGCGGTACTAACATTTACAAAGCTCGCCAGGTCGAAGAATTTAGCCGTTTGTTTACCGGGGGTAAAGTTACTAGTGGGGACCACTTTATTTTTACTGATGCTTGGCATCCTGGTATCATTAATCTAAAATACATGAGTGAGTTACTTGGAATAAAAGTAACTATACACGCATTATGGCACGCCGGTAGTTACGATCCACAAGACTTTTTAGGCAGACTAATAGGTAACGCTAGTTGGGTAAGGCATACAGAACACGCATACTTTGAAGCAGTTGATCATAACTACTTTGCTACAGACTTTCATATTGAAATGTTTTGTGAGAACTTGCTAGGATTAGACCCTGACAATAAAAGCCACGATCAAATGAAAGCATTTTGGAAACACGGTAAAAAGATTGTACGCTCTGGATGGCCTATGGAGTATATGGACTCAACTCTTAATTTATATAAGAACATGGAAAAGAAAGATATCATATTGTTTCCTCATAGAGTGGCACCTGAGAAACAGTTAGATATATTCCTTGACCTTAAAAAGCAATTAAATAACTTTGAGTTTGTGGTATGTCAAGACAAGAACTTGACTAAAAATGAGTACCATAATCTACTAGGAGAGAGTAAAGTAGTGTTTAGTGCTAACTTACAAGAAACACTTGGCATTTCATGGTACGAAGGTGCTGTGGTTAACGCTATACCTATGGTACCAGATAGACTAAGCTACAGTGAGATGGCAGAACCTGAGTTTAAGTACCCAAGTGAGTGGACTGAATCATGGGAAGCCTATGAACAAAATAGAGATAAAGTTATAGAACGTATCAAAAACTATGTCAAACACTATGACACATATCTACCAGCTATTGGTAGACAAGCTAAAAAACTCAAAGACAATTACTTTTCAGCAACAGGTATACTGGAAAATATTGTTTAATAAATTACCATAACAGGTTGACTCTGCCTAAATAGTTTTATATAATAATATTAATACGCGACATCCCCGTCGTTAACTCGGAGAAAGTATTATGTCAATAGAGAATCAAATTGATTGGGACGATATAGAAGACAGTGGCACAACAAAGCCTAAGTCAATCAGTGAACGAATTGCAACACGCATAAAAGACAACAACGGACGTTATTGGGCAGGTGATAATATTGCAAAATATATTGTACCACCAGAAAAAGATCTATTAATAGACGAGCTTGCTGAGAAGTTTGAAGGCGTGTTAGACAGTTTAGTAATTGATAGATTCAATGATCCAAATTCAAAAGGTACAGCCAAACGATTGGCTAAGATGTACATCAACGAAATCATGACAGGTAGATATAATCCTGCACCAGATGCAACAGCATTTCCAAATGACGGTGAAGATGCATACACTGGCATGTTGGTAGTTAGAAGTGAACTTAGATCAATGTGTTCACATCACCATCAACCAGTTACTGGCATAGCATACATTGGTATTATTCCTAATGGTAAAGTTATTGGGTTATCAAAGTATACTAGGATTGCACAATGGTGTGCTAGACGTGGAACACTTCAGGAAGAACTGTGTAATGACATTGCTAAAGAAATTGGATTAGCAACAGGCAGTGCCCACATTGGAGTCTACATACAAGCAACTCACGGTTGTTGTGAAAACAGAGGTATTATGGCACATAGCTCATTGACGCAGACTACTGTACTCAAAGGTGCTTTCAAAGAAGATCCAGGTACTAAGAAAGAGTTTATGGATAACATCAAACTTCAGCAGGAATTTGCACCACGGTAAATAGTAATAGCATAACATAATAAAATCACTTGCTTTTATTATCGTTTGGTGTTATAATACATTGGTATTCAACTAGATTTGAAAGGTATTTTGATGCAACTCAATAAGATAGTGGCGGCTCTAATGGTCGCTGGCATTATAGTTAGTTTCCCATCACAAGCGTTGACTAAGGCTGAACGGATAGCTATAGCTAATCAGGAAGTCCTTGATGCTAAAGCGGCAAAAGCAGCCAAAATAAAAGCATACGAAGACAATATTGCATACGACCAAGCAGTGCAAATGGAGTTGGTTTATGGTATTACTAATCCTTACAGTTCTCCAGGCGTACTAAAACCTGTACCCAACCTTGCTGAGATCGAAGCACAACGAATCGCAGATGAATTAGCAATCGCAGAAGCACACCGTGTTCAAGCTGAGTATGAAGCACAAGAAGCACAACGAATTGCAGATGAATTTGCATTAGCTGAAGAAGCCAGACTATTAGCAATTGCTGAAGAAGAGGCCAGATTAGCTGAAGAAGCACGACTTGCTGAAGTGGCTAGACTTGCTGAAGTTGCACGATTAGAAGAAGTTGCTCGACTTGCTGAAGTTGCACGATTAGAAGAAGTTGCACGACTTGCTGAAGTGGCTAGACTTGCTGAAGAAGCTAGACTTGCAGAGGTTGCACGATTAGAAGCTATTGCATTAGCAGAGGCAGAAGAAGCACGTCTTGCAGAACTTGCACGTATAGCAGAAGAAGAAAGATTAGCGGCCTTAGAAGTTGCCAGGTTAGCTGAACTTGCAAGATTAGAAGCTATTGCATTAGCAGAGGCAGAAGAAGCACGTCTTGCAGAACTTGCACGTATAGCAGAAGGAGAAAGATTAGCTGAAGAAGCTCGTTTACTAGCCATAGCAGAAGAAGAGGCTAGATCAGCTGAAGTAGCACGATTAGCTGAAGTAGCACGATTAGCTGAAGAAGTCAGGTTAGCTGAAGTAGCACGATTAGCTGAAGTGGCCAGACTAGAAGCAGAAGCAATTGCATTAGCACTTGTAGAAGCACAACGACTAGCTGATGCTGTAGAAGCACAACGACTAGCTGACTTGGCAGAAGCACAACGACTAGCTCAAGAAGCAGAGGCTATACGATTAGCAGAAGTCGCTAGACTAGCAGAAGAAGCAAGACTATTAGCAATTGCTGAGGAAGAAGCAAGAGTAGCTGAAGTTGCTAGAGTAGCTGAAGAGACACGTTTAGTTGAAGTAGCCAGATTGGCAGAAGTAGCTAGGTTAGCTGAAGAGGCACGTTTAGTTGAAGAAGCACGATTGGCAGAAGTTTCTAGATTGGCTGAGGTTGCGAGGTTGTCTGAAGTTGCCAGACTAGAAGCAGAAGCACTTGCATTAGCAGAGGCCGAAGCACAACGACTAGCTGATGCTACAGAAGCACAACGACTAGCTGACTTAGCAGAGGCACAACGACTAGCTGACTTGGCAGAAGCACAACGACTAGCTGACTTGGCAGAGGCACAACGAATAGCTGACGCATTAGCACTTGTAGAAGCACAACGACTAGCTGACTTGGCAGAGGCACAACGAATAGCTGACGCATTAGCACTTGTAGAAGCACAACGACTAGCTGACTTGGCAGAGGCACAACGACTAGCTGACTTGGCAGAAGCACAACGAATAGCTGATGCTACAGAGGCCAAACGACTAGCTGACTTGGCAGAAGCACAACGAATAGCTGACTTGGCAGAAGCGTTAAAGGTTGCTGAGGCAGAAGCTCTTACTAAAGAAGAAATTGCGGCACAAGAAGTCCTTGATGCTAAAGCGGCATTGGCGGCTAAAAGGGCGGCAGAAGAACAAGCAATACTTGACGAACAAGCTAGACAAATGGCCTTAGTTTATGGGGAACAACCAACTGTTGAAGAGGTTGTAGTAGTTGAAGAGGAAGTAATTGAACCAGTAGCATCAATTGAACTAGTCCCAGGTGAAGCATTGTTTGAAACTTCAGAATACACCGCAAATGATATTGTTGATGGTAAAACCAATGATGACTTCTTAAGTGCAATTAACGCTAGCTCTGCGTGGGCAAGAGGATATACTGGTAAAGGTTCTAAAATACTTATTATTGACAGTGGTATCAATGCTGAACACAGTGAATTTGCTGGGTCAATCACAGACACTAAATCTTTCATGAGGGATGACTCTGGTGTAGTTGACAATGTAGGGCATGGTACACAAATGGCTGGTATTGCGGCTGCCAATAGAGATGGTGTTGGTATGGTTGGGGTGGCTCCGGACGCTGATTTAGCTATCGCTAAAGTAACTGATACTAATAGATACGGGTTTAGTCAAGCCAGAGATGCAATAACCTGGGGTGCATCTATAGATGCTACTGTAGCGAATATGAGTGCTAACTCTGCGTATTCAAACACATATCGTAGCACATTCTTTCAATTGAATGATGGTAGTTGGGCTAACAGTAATAGTACGTATATTACAAACTTCTACACAGGATCAAGGGCCACTGGATTCTATGGCAATGAAGATCCAGGCAGATGGGCTTCTGCATTAGGTGATAGTGAAATGGTTCTTGTTAATTCTGCTGGTAACAAAGGATTAGCATTTCCTGAGAATCCAGCGCCAATGGCCTATGCTACACGTCCAGATGGATCATTATATCTAAATGGTCAGATGTTGGTAGTTGGTGCTTATGACATAGACGGAGGAACAATTGCTAGTTACAGCAACAAGGCCGGGCACTTATGTCAAGGGTTTAATATTACTGCCGACGGTGGGTGTAATGATACATATCGAATGAGTGATTTTTACATCTTAGCACCTGGCAACATGTTTACTCCGACCAATACCAATGGTGTATACACAGTAGGAACTGGTACATCAGAGGCTGCCGCAGTTGTTTCGGGCGCAGTTGCTCTTGTACATCAACAATGGCCATTGATGACTGGTAGCAATATAGTTAAACTGCTAACAGCAACAGCCAACAAAGACATAGCAGGGTATGATAAAGATATCATGGGAGCCGGGCTGTTAGATCTAGAAGCGGCTACCAGACCATATGGTGTTGTTGGTATTCCAGTAGATGGTAGGAACGGTAAGACATTACCTATAAGCGGAGCATTCTTATCATCTGGATCAGACGGACTGTCAGGAGTTGGCGCATTAAGTAGTGTTATGATTACAGACGAGTTCGGGCGTGACTACTATGTTGATATGTCTGGTGCTACTAATACCAAGAAACGTAATAGAGAACCATTCAATCCTATATCCAAAGGTGCTTTCTTTACAGAACATAATCCATATGATAATCTAAATAGTTACACCGGAAGTGGTAAAGTAAGCTATGCATTGGATAAGTCCAACACTTCATTTATGGATATGACTGTGAAAATGAATGAAGACACCGGAGTTATGAACTTTGAAACAGGTCATACAACCAAGTATACCGACGATACATCATTTAGAATGGGCTTTGGTATGCTAAATGAAAAAAATGCGTGGATGGGTAATCAGATTAATGGGGCGTTAGGTGAAATGGACGACAGTTACACATCATACGTTAACTTTACTGGTACTCATGCATTAAACAAACAACTAAGTATGTTTGGTAGTGTATGGCTTGGGCAAACCGCTACCAACATGGGCCAAACAGGATTAGTTACTAACGTTAGTGACACCCAATCATACAGCTGGAACGTAGGATTAGACTACACCAACAAGCAACACAGTATCGGTGCTACATTTAGTCAACCAGTTACGATAGCCGATGGCACTATTGATGTTAGTGTACCGATTGGATACTATGCAGATGGTACTATAGCGTATGATCGAACTTCGGCAAGTATGGCACCAAGTGTAAAAGAGTTTGATCTAGGGCTATACTATAAATTTAAAGGTGAGAACGTTGATATAGTAACTTATGGCGAACGTCAAATGAATTATCTAAACCAGGAAGGCGAAACTAATAAAATTGTTGGCTTTTCTTTACAATGGAGTTTTTAATATGGAACTAAAAGAAATTGCAACACAGTATTTTACTACATTCTCTAACAAAGACATCGACGGGCTTGCATTAATGTTTACAGACGATATTGTACTGCGTGATTGGGAACGATCAGCTGAAGGTAGTACAGATGTACTAGCGGCTAACCAAGCAATATTTGATGCTGTTGATTCAATTGAGGTAACTCCTTTAGCATTGTATCAAGATTTGGACATCGTAATAGCGGAAATTAGCATTTTAATAAACGGCACAGATACGCTGTTAGTTAATGATGTACTTACATTCGTTGATGAAAAGATATCTAACATTAGGGCATACCGTGGATAATAAACGTTACGTAACTTGGGCAGACATAGAGAGCTATGTTAATCATGTGATCTTTGACATGTACAAGGACAAGTGGATACCTGATTATATAGTTGGATTAACTCGAGGTGGGCTAATACCTGCTGTTATGTTAAGTCATAAGATAAACGTACCAATGCACACATTAAAGGTTAGTCTAAGAGATCATGCAGAGCACGAAGAAAACTTGTGGTTGGAAGACCTGGTCTATGAAGGAGCAAAGGTACTAGTTGTTGATGACATTAATGATACTGGGGCTACCTTAAATCAAATCGTACATGATTGGAGATTACAAAATTTACCCGGACATAATGTCAAGTTTTCTGTTCTATTTGATAACTTGTCAAGTGGGTTTAGTCAAAAAGTGGACTATTGTGCTACAGAAATCAATAAAGCTGAACATGACGAATGGATAGTTTTTCCATGGGAAGATTGACAAGTGACCTAAATACCTGTATAATAAATTATTAATGAAAGGGTAATATGAAACTTAAGGTAGCAGAAATATTTTATAGCGTACAAGGTGAAGGCAAATGGGCTGGTGTTCCTAGTGTATTCTTAAGAACATTTGGCTGTAACTTTCAATGTAGAGGTTTTGGTATGCCACCTGGTGGTGCCAGCTTAAACACAGAGCCTGAACAAATTGCTGAACGTGTTGCAGAGTTTAAGACCTACGACGAACTTCCGTTAGTATCAAAAGGTTGTGACAGTTATGCTTCATGGCATCCAAAGTTCAAACACCTATCACCTATGTTAGAAAACACAGAAGTACAAAAAGGTATGGAAAACCTAATACCTAACAACACATGGACACAAGATAACTTGTCAGATGTACACTTGGTAATAACTGGTGGAGAACCGTTACTAGGATGGCAACGTAGTTATCCAGAACTGTTAGACAGTTGTATGGCAAATGGGTTACAGAACATTACATTTGAAACAAACGGCACACAAGCATTAACTGAAGACTTTAAAACTTGGTTAAAAGATACATGGTACGAACAAAGAGGATACCATTCAATGACATTTAGCGTTAGTGCTAAACTTCCTGTATCAGGTGAGAAATGGTCTGAAGCTATACTACCAGAAGTAGTAGTAGAATACGAAAAGTATGGCTACACATATCTTAAATTTGTTGTAGCAACAGAGGATGATGTATTCTATGCTGAAAAAGCTGTAGACTTATATAGAGAACATGGATTCAAAGGACCTGTATACTTAATGCCAGTTGGTGGATTACCAGAAGACTATCATTTAAATACAGCACAAGTAGCAGAATTAGCAATGAAAAAAGGGTATAGGTATTCACCTAGACTACAAGTAGACATTTGGCGTAACGCCTGGGGAACATAATTGGACAAGTATATATTTACAAGCGAATCAGTCAGCGACGGACATCCGGACAAGGTATCAGATCAAATATCAGATGCCTTAGTAGATGCTGGGCTAGCAAACGGTGATCGCACAACGAGGGTAGCCATTGAAACATTAGTAACAACCAATCACGTAACACTAGCCGGCGAAGTTAAAAACTTTAATGTGTCAAAAAAAGAAATAGATCAAATAGTGCGTGACAAAATTAAAGAAATTGGGTACGAGCAAGAAGGGTTCCATTGGGACAATCTTGACATATACAACGAAATACACAGTCAAAGTGCAGACATTGCATTAGGCACAGATGAGTTCGGAGCGGGTGACCAAGGTATTATGTTTGGGTATGCTAATAGAGACAATGATGCATACTTACCAGCACCCATATATTACAGTCATAGGATACTTGAAAAATTAAAAGAATTAAGAAAGAACTCACCCGTGCTATTACCGGATGCTAAAAGTCAAGTATCAGTTGAGTATCTAGGTAATCGGGTACAACGTATTGATCAAGTTGTTGTAAGTACACAACATACCATTGGTACCTGTAATCAGGCTAGAGAATTAAGTAAGCAAGCCGCAATGGAAGTGCTAGGCGACCTGGTAGATGATCGTACTGTGTGGCATCTTAATCCTACAGGCAATTTTGAAGTAGGTGGGCCAGATGGTGACACTGGATTAACAGGGCGTAAGATTATTGTTGACACTTATGGTGGATGGGCACCGCACGGTGGTGGTGCGTTCAGTGGTAAAGATCCAACTAAAGTAGATCGCTCAGCGGCATACATGGCTCGTTGGTTGGCAAAGAATGTAGTCGCTGATGAAATGGCTGATTGGTGTCAGATACAGTTGAGCTATGCCATCGGAGTTAAAGAGCCTACATCAATATACATAGAGTCAAACGGGCATAATCGTTCAATTGAACGTTTTATCAGAGAGAAAATTAACCTAACACCATTGGGAATCATTGACAGATTTGATTTATTCAAGTATAATAACTATAGTAAGAATTGTGTATACGGACATTTTGGTAACAAAGATGTTCCTTGGGAGAAAATAGGATGGGAATAACAGATAAACTTAAAAGCATGTTAGGCAAGAAACAAGAGCCTGGTAAAAAAGAAAAGAAACTAACGCCCAAGGAATTAGCGGATAAAAACAAAGAGCCTTATGTGCAGGTACTAAGCATGGAGATTGATGAAAAAGATCCGGGCGACGGTGCTTTTGAATTAGATTGGAATGACATCTTCGTTGCTAGATTATTGAAGGCTGGTTATCAAGGTAAGACTGATCAAGACATAGTAGACAACTGGTTTAAAGCAGTTTGTCGCAATGTATTACAGGAAAATTTTGAGCAAGAACAAGCTGACCCAGAGATACGAGCGGCAACAAATAGACGTGACCTAGGTAATGGTCGATCGGAGATCAGTTGAGATATCTATTAGTAGACACAGCAAACACATTCTTTCGTGCTAGGCACTCAGCATACAGAGCGGCTGACCCAGAAGAAAAGGTAGCGTTTGCTGTGCATGTTACACTAGCAAGTATCAACAAGGCTTGGCGAGACCAACAGGCCAATCATGTAGTAATTAATCTAGAAGGACGTTCATGGCGTAAAGACTACTATGAGCCTTATAAAAAGAATAGATCAGTAGCACGTGCCGCATTAAGTGAAAGTGAGCAAGAAGAAGATAGACTATTTTGGGAAGCCTTTGATAATCTTAAAGTGTTCTTTACAGAAAAAACAAATTGCACTGTACTGCAACACAGTAACCTAGAAGCTGATGATTTAATTGCTGGTTGGGTACAAAGTCACCCAAATGACCATCATACAATAGTATCCAGTGACACAGACTTTTATCAATTGCTAGCAGACAACGTTAATCAATACAACGGCATAGCAGATGAGTTACATACCTTAGAAGGTATCTTTGATAAAAAAGGTAATCGTGTTATAGATAAGAAAACTAAAGAGCCTAAAGTAATACCCGATCCTAAATACATTTTGTTTAAAAAATGTATGCGTGGTGATGCAACCGATAATGTGTTTAGTGCATTCCCTGGTGTTAGGGAAAAAGGTAGTAAAAATAAAGTAGGCCTATTAGAAGCATACGAAGATAAAGTCAAGCAAGGATTCAATTGGAATAACTTAATGTTACAGCGTTGGGTTGATCATAACGAAGTAGAACATCGTGTTCTAGATGATTATCAACGCAATTGTGTACTAGTAGATTTAACAATGCAACCAGATGATGTTAAAGAACAAATAGCAGAAACTATTGCTACGGGAATGACAGTTAAACAACAACAAATGATTGGTGCACAATTCTTAAAGTTCTGCGGAAAACACAACTTGGTTAAGTTGAGCGAGAATGCTAGTGTAATGGCACATTGGATGAGTGCTAGCTATCCTGAATTGGACACAGTGTGATTAAACAAAATTTTATCACCATTGACTTAGAACTTAATCAACCTAGCAATAAGATTATACAAGTAGGTGTTGCTATTGGTAATAGCAAACAAAATCCAAAAGACTATATAGTACAAAAATGGTATGTTGATCCCAAAGAACCAATTGACAACTTTATAATTAATTTGACTGGCATCACTGAGTCTGATATTAGAGCTAACTGCGTTAGTTTAGACACTGTGGCATTAGAGCTAACATCACTGATTAAAACGCACGAGCCGTGGCTACAAGCAGTCGTATGGGGATACAATGACATAGAGAAGTTAAGACATGTATTTGAAAAGAATAATGTTGAGTTCAATCACTTGGGTGGTAGATGGATAGATGTTAAAACCATATATAATTTTTTAATGTTTTCACAGAACAAAAGTCCTAAGGGCAGTTTAGATGAAGCAATGGCTAAAAGTGAATGTTGGTTTGAAGGCGATAAGCATAGAGCAGACATTGATGCTCGTAATACGTTAAAGTTTTGGTTTGATCTAATGCGTAAACAGAATTCAATGTTTGACTTATTAATCAAAAAACAGTATAATAATGAATAGAGGACTGAAAGCGTCAACCCTCTTTAAATACTCTGCCGCCAGTGATATATTATGGGAGATAGATAATGCACGTAATTGATAAAGCCTTTGAATTCTGTTATGGACATAGAGTACATACTCAGACATTAAATGGTGAGTACGCCGCAGACTTAAAATGTGCGTGTAGGCATTTACACGGTCATGAAGGTAGAATGACTGTCCATTTAACAGCGGACAAACTAGATGTTACAGGAATGGTAACAGACTTCCGGCACCTAGAGTGGTTAAAGAAATGGATCAATGAATATATTGATCATCAGTTTGTATTAGATCGCAATGATCCTTTATATGATCAAATGATTGGTGATCGTAAATTACTTCCGGTAACTATCCCAAACACCGAACACGTAGCAGGATGGCATTTAGACCTAAGTGATTTAGATCCAACGACCCCACAGTATGAATATTATGAAGGATTTATGATTGTAGACTTTGTACCCACATCAGAAAACTTATCATCCTGGATGGCCGGATTAGTAGAAGTAAAAATGAAAAAACTTAATGTTACTGTACAACGTGTTGAATGGTACGAAACACCTAAATCAAGAAGTGTATTTTACACCTAGGAGAGTAGTATGAGCTTACTAGCAAAAGCAATAGTTAAAAATAAATGTTGGGTAGTAGAAGAAGATAACGGTAAAAAGATAGGAACCATCCTGGCAACTCCAAGAGGTGTTGTTTATCAGCATAATAAAAAACGAGAGCAATTTGCCAGTTTAAAACTGCTTAGTGATAGGTACAATATTATCGTAGAACGGACACCACCTAAGAAGACCGTTACAGAAGCACATGATATCTATGGATTCCCATGTGACTACACCGCTCATAATATATTGTGGGACGTTCCTAAGAAATTACCAGTATTTACTAAAGGACGCAAAAGCAAGAGTTTTTTCTGTGCTGGATATTACATCCTAAGATTTAACAATGGGTGGGTTAAGAGTTATTGTCCAAAACTAATTACACTCAATCGCTATTCTTATGCTGGTCCGTATCAGTCATTAGAGGAAATGCAAGAAAACTTACGTATTGCCAATGGAGCCCTACATGGAACAACAATTAAGCCTGCATCTGAAGAAATTTAACGATCGAGTTAAGGTAATGAACCAAACCAATGCTAAAGAATTAGTGTTGTCACCATTGGATGCACGTAATATACACTCTGAGATCTTTGAATTACTAACAAAAATTAATGATCTTACCAACATTAAAAAAGAAGATGAGGCCACAGTGTCTGTAGACTTTGATGGCGGCAATTTCTAGTTAAATACTCTGATAATTGGCATAAATAATACTAGTGAATAATTAGAGATTATGAAATGTCAAGACCTAAACCGAATATACTGTTAGAACATGTAAATAAAACAACCTATAAGAGCGATCAGATCTTAAGCTCAGAAGGTATTTGGGCTGTCTTCTATGACAACAAACCCATCAATCTTAAAACACAAAACATCCTAGTCCAATATCCTGGGCCAAAATACAAGAAGGTTTCGTTCAGTAATCCTGGGCACGCACACAACTTAGCTAAGAAATTAAATGTATTATTTAAATGTGAGTTGTTTACCGTGGTCCTCATGAACACCGGAACTGTCGTAACGGTCTAAGCTAATGTCTCGCACTGCTAAATCGTTACAGGTTATTTGGCAAACCCAATTCCAAAAAGATTATATATTAAATCCATTTGTGTCAGAGAGCCGTACTAATTTAAGTTATCAAAAATTAGATAATCCAGCTACCTGGTGGTTCAATCCAACAAATCCAAATAGCCTGCGATTAACTAGACCTGTGTATTCAATGTTGATTGACGCTAAGGTTCCTACGTTTAAATTTAAATTAACAGAAAAATATAGACCTAAAACATTTGTCCAACTCGAACGATATTTTACCAGCCCATATTATCTATTAAATGCACAAACTATCGTGATGTTTGGCGAAACTGAGGCTATGATGATGGCACTGCACGCGAACAACCTACAACAATATCTTGACAATCAGGGAACTTGATAGTATAATAACACTAATATGAAACCTTATATAGATTACGAAGAACAATTAATTTGGTGGGTCAAATGGATTTCTACTGCTATGGCAATAGGATGTGCTGTTATGAGTTCAATGGACATATACCCTATTAATGTATGGTTAGGCTTCCTAGCTGGAGTGGGATGGAGTTGGGTAGCATTTAGATGGGGTGAATGGAGCCTTATCACAATCAATGGCTTACTCACGGTAGTATATGGGTTTGGCGTTATCCGATGGATCATTGGTTGAAGCTAAAACTGTCAGACCCTGATGTTTTACAGTGGGTGGCGGCCCCTTGCATCATAGCAGGACATTCGTTAAATGCCATCGGTCCTAGTGTATATCCTTGGAACGTTATTGCCTTTTTTATAGGTACCTTTTTGTTTTTAGTTTGGACCGTTCGGGTCAACAATAAACCACAATTCATAGTAAACTCTGTATCATTGAGCCTAGGCTGCCTAGGATTATACAATGCTTTTCTGTTATAAAAAAGTCGAAAATAAACCAATATTTTGGTTGACTTTTGGTTAAATTGGTGCTATAATTTACTTAAGAAATAAGGAAAAGACATTTTTTATTACTTAGGAGCAGACAAAATGACATATT
>Ga0208903_1000699_pt1 | contig 24087 bp, 33 predicted proteins | sample AntAceMetag02UKJ_FD_184769 | JGI IMG/M metagenome (GOLD analysis project Ga0208903, IMG submission 184769) | Saline lake microbial communities from Ace Lake, Antarctica - Antarctic Ace Lake Metagenome 02UKJ (SPAdes) (version 2) | ecosystem: Environmental > Aquatic > Non-marine Saline and...
AAGATTGCTTTTTGGGTAGCACAATACCAGCCCAAGTTCTTTTATGTGAACACACTGTTTGATCCAGACTATTTCAATGTGCAGACACTGCCCAAGCAGGTAAAAAATATAATAAATTCCAGATACAGCATGCTGACCGACTTTCAGCCCACACTGAGATTTATGAATTCAGCTGACAGAGACACAGCACAGATGCGTGAACAGAGAAAGGCAAGAATACTGCAAACAGACCAGTACAGGAAAGAAAATTTTGGCGAAGTGTTCCCCCTTTTAAATAACGTATTGGAGATATATGACTAGGACACTGTTAGCGGGCGGATGCTCATTCACATACGGATCAGAGTTGTCAGATGACAATCAAGGCAAGTCTTCATCCAACAAGACCTGGTCCGCGGGATTGAGCAACTCGGTGGGTGCCAACTATTTCTGTACAGCACGAGTGGGAGCAGGCAACGCAGGTATTGCTCGCAGAGTGTTCAACTACATTGCAAACACAAAAGAGGAATGTTTCGTCACAGTGATGTGGAGTTTCTGTTCTCGTTATGATTGGGCCATGCCTCGCAACAGAGTGTTGGAAGACACTCGCTGGGCCACCATAACACCCTGGGACACAGAACACAATCAAGCAGAAGTGGCAGAGAAGCTCGCAGGCAGTGAAGCAGTGTTGGAAGATTTCAAAAGAAGGAGAGCAGAATACAGTGAAACTGGCGTAGGACCATTCGCTGATGCTCTGTATCGCCACGCCGCAAATCGTTACCACGAGACCTATCTGAGCTGGAAAAGCATTGTGTGGCTACAGCACATACTGGAAAAGCGTAAGATACCCTACATGTTCACACTGGCGGACAACACTCTGTTCTATGATGAGTTCACACCATTGTGGGAAGAAGATGCCCTGATGCGAGCCATGCATTCTGAGATTGATTTTACCAAATGGTTCACGTTTGGAGAACGACACATGGGATTCAACCAATGGGCATTGATGAACGAGTATCCCAGAGCCACCACACATCCGCTTGACTCAGCACACACAGATGCTGTACAATTAATGTTGCCAACATTTACAAAACTTTATAACCAAGGAGCATGACATGATACAATGGATTAAAAATTTATACCATAAGATTCAACAAGAATTAAAGTATAGAAAAAGGTTAAAAGAACTTAAGAAAAAAGATCCTTTTATTTACAAATAGGATGACCGCATATTACGTTATAGAAGGCACACATCTAGATCCCAACGACAAGAGCACGATGGATTTTTCCACTGTACAACAGTACGGTCCAATGAGTCCGGACGAAGCCAACAAGTTGGCCAAAACGTTGATACAACAGAACATCGACAATTACTATCATAGAGCGTGGGTGATCACAGAATGAGGATACTAGGAATAAACTGTTTGAATCACAATGCCGCAATGGCAGTGGTAGACGGCTCTGAGATACTGTGGGCCGCACACTCAGAACGCTATTCTAAAATTAAAAACGATCATTATCTCAATCAAGCGATTGTGGATGAAGCCTTGACCCACGGTCCTTTTGACAAAATAGTATATTATGAAAAACCCTGGAACAAGAAACGTAGACAGTTCAGTGCAGGACAATACTCAGAAGTGTTTCAATTGGGTAATCTTCCCTCACAGCATCTACGACAGTTTGGCATTAAAATAGACGAGTATGTGGATCACCATCACTCACACGCCGCGGGCAGTTACTTTACATCACCGTTCACAGATGCAATGGTGCTGTGTGTGGATGCCATAGGCGAATGGGAAACCATGACTCTGTGGAAAGGCCACGGCAAAAGATTAGAGAAATTGGATTCACTGCGTTACCCACATTCTGTGGGACTGTTGTATTCGGCATTCACACAGAGATGCGGATTAAAACCCTGTGAAGAAGAATATATTCTAATGGGTATGTCTGCATACGGTGAGACCAAATACAGAGATGCTATCTATCAGGACCTTATAGATTTTAAGACTTTTAAATTAAAAAGAAATCTACACAGAGGCATGGGAGATTGGATGCCAGGCGCTGATCCCATGGATCTTGCCGCTTCCATACAGAAAGTCACAGAAGAATTATTGTTGCAAATGTGGAAATGGAGCACATCATTTATACCACGTGGACAACGAGCAGTGAGTCGGTTCGGCGAATCACGAAATCTATGTTATGGTGGAGGTGTGGCTCTCAACTGTGTGGCCAATGCTGTGCTGATGAATCAAGGAGTGTATGACGACTGTTGGATTATGCCAAACCCAGGTGATGCAGGCTCTTCATTGGGCTGTATAGCCGCTTCTCAGAAGAAACATTTAAAATGGCGTACTCCTTTCTTGGGCTACAACATCGAGGGAGAATATCCGGTGGATGCACTGATCAAAGAATTAACCGAAAACAAAATGGTAGGAGTGGCCTCAGGCAGAGCAGAATTTGGACCACGAGCACTTGGTAATAGATCACTGCTGGCAGACCCCAGAGGACCAGAAATCAAAGACACAGTGAACCGCATCAAACGCAGACAGGAGTTCCGACCATTTGCACCAGCCATACTGGAAGAGGATGTACATGAGTATTTTGCCATGCCTAAAGGCGTTAAAAGAGCCCCCTATATGCAATACACAGCGGCGTACACGCATGGTAATGACTGTCCTGCCATACTACACTGCGATGGAACAAGTCGGGTGCAAACTGTTAATAAGACGGATAATCCAGGGTTCTATGAGCTACTGACACAGTGGAAAAAACGGACCGGTTGTCCCATACTGCTGAATACCAGCCTGAACATCAAAGGCGAACCCATAGTGAACGATAAAACGGATGCAAAACGATTTGAAACCAAATATAATGTAAGGGTACTATGAAGATAGAAGGAAAATTCAATGTGGGTGGAGAAGTTGTCAAGCAGGATGAACGTTATGTTGTCAGCGACAACCGACTGCTCAAGAATCTGATTGTGAGCAGTACTCGGTTAAACCCTGGTAAGGAGACCACAGGTCATCGACACGAGGGACAGGAAGAAGTGTACATGTTCATAGAAGGAACAGGAGAGATGCTGTTGGATGAAAAAAGATTTGCTGTTAAAGCAGGAGACATAGTCCTCATAGAGGATGACGTATTCCATCGAGTGTACAACACCGGCGAACAGGAATTGTATTTCGTCTGTGTGTTTGACGGCCAAAGGAGGCATTAATTTTGAAGATATTGGTAACAGGCGGAGAAGGATTTATTGGATCACACATCGTAGAACGATTGTGTGAGTTGAAGCATCAGGTGATCACTCTGGACAATCATGACACATATGGTTTGTTGACCGCAGACGAGTTGAGTAAAACGCATCGTTGGAGACAGAGAAATTGGGCTCCGCAGGTACTGAGATATCGAGGAACAGTTACATCTCAGGACACACTGTTAAGGGTGTTCAGCCACAAACCTGATGTGGTGATACATCTTGCTTCTTACCCACGAGCAAAATTAGTCAACAACAATCCTCTGCTGGGAGTGAACAACATCGTGGATGGCACCATAAATCTACTACAGCACTGCAAGAATTTTAGAACCAAGAGATTCGTGTTTGTATCGTCGTCGATGATATATGGTCATTTTGAAGATGGCGTGAAAGAGAATGCAAGGACCAAACCCATCAACATCTACGGTGAAGCCAAATTGGCCGCAGAACGATTCTGCAAACATTTCCAACAATTTTCAGATGTGGAATACACAATAGCTCGACCATCGGGAGTGTACGGTCCCGGTGATATACCGGATAGAGTGGTAACTAAATTTTATGACCAAGCAGTGAAGCACCAAGACATCACGGTACACAAAGGCATCAATGCTGTGGACTTTACATATGTAACCGATGCCGCAGAAGGTATCATACAGTGTGCTGTACATCCGAGTGCGGCCAATCTAAGTTTCAACATATCTTCGGGAGAAGGCACACAGTTGACAACGCTGGCAGAACACATAGTATCTATCACAGACAGCAAGAGCAAGATCGAAGTGGCGGGTAGAAATGCATTATATCCTGCTCGTGGTGCTCTAGACATAACTCGAGCAACGGATATTTTAGGATATCAACCAAAAGTGGCACTGTTGAAAGGATTGAACAACTATCATGATTGGATGACGGAGTTCGATCTATCAGTCAAAGAGGATGTCGCAGAGATTAAAACAGGTGACACATGGTGAAAAATACATTAAAATTTTTAATTTTTAATCACGGACTACTAATTATAATAGGATTGTTTATATACAGTTTTTTTAATTTTACAAGCTGGATACAGACATTGTTGGGCATGTCTATGGTAGGTTTATTAATGAAACAATATTCTCAATATCTTATTATTGAAAGAATTAAAAAGGAAAGTAACAACATTAAAAAAATTAATCATATTCTAGAACAAGATCAAAATAGAATGGGTTGGTGATGTTTGACTGTGTGAAGGTAAATTTTCCTCGTTCCGACAGTAGTAACTTTTGGTATAATAAAGAAATACCTTTTGTTGACAATTATCTCACAGTAATAAAATCAATCATAAACGATATAAAAACGAGCCATTTTTGGTTGGTTGCATCTTTTGTAGATGTGTCTGGGTTTGATTTTGATTACATACCAGAACAGTTTGAACAAAAGCAAATACATTGCTGGTATAACAACGATAACAAAGAAGGTAATGTATTATTAATTCCACGCGATAAATTATTAGAACAATTAAACTCTTTGAAATTTTTAAGAGATTATAAAGATGTTAATTACCATTCTTCAGATAGCATAGTAGATCCGGATCTATCCACAATACACTTCGATCTACAAGATCCTGTAGAAAGTTATAATTGTGCAGGAAAAAGTTTTTACAATTGGTTTGTTAATAAAGATTTGATCGATATTAGTTTGCCTAAATTTTTTCCAAGTTTTTGGGATGACGTTAAATTGTATACGTTTGGAAAAACTAAAGACATACAACTAATACCGTATAAAGAATCTGTAAAGCAATTTTATGATTATGATAGACAAGTGAACATACCACATGATTATTCTGTACAGGATATGGATGTAATCTTTATATCCTACGATGAGCCCAGTGCTGAACAGAGATTTAAAGATTTACAAATCAAAGTACCTCGTGCTAAGTGGGTTAAAAATGTGCAAGGACAAACCGAAGCATATCATACCGCGGCGAAACAGTGTGAGACAGCATATTTTTTTGCTGTATTTCCTAAACTAGAGATTGTAGATTCGTTTAATTTTGATTTTCAACCTGACAGATTAAAAAATGCTTGTCATTATATTTTTAATTGTCGTAATCCTGTTAATGGGTTAGAATACGGACATGGTGCTGTTCTACTATACAATAAAAAAATAACATTACAAACAACCAATCCAGGATTGGATTTTACTCTTAGTGCTCCTCATACAGATGCTCCTATATTAAGTGCTATTAATCATTTTAACGAAACTCCGTGGTTAAGTTGGCGTACTGCCTTCCGTGAAGTATTAAAGTTGAAACAAATAAACGACAGAACGTCTACAGTAGAATCACAGTTTAGATTAAAGAAGTGGTGTTCGGCAGGCACGGGTAAAAATGCTGAATATTGTTTACAAGGTGCACAAGATGCAACCCAGTACTATGATGAACACAAAGATAATCAGGATAAACTACAACTGAGCTATGATTTTCAATGGCTAAAGGAATATTATGAAAGAAAATATGTTCGGGTCTAATTCTAGAAACATTAAAATACCATTTACAGATTTATATGCTCAATACAAAGAAGCAAAAAATGATATAGACACTGCTATTAAAAATATATTAGAAACGTCAAGTTTTATTACTGGTCCTCTTGTAGATCGCTTTGAAACAGAAATGACAGCATACACAGAAGCAGAATCTTGTGCTTCTGTTGGGTCAGGCACAAACGCTCTCATATGCTCTTTGAGAGCCACAATCAAACCAGGTGACGAAGTAATAACCACAGCACACACATTTGTGAGTACTACAGAGTCTATTGTTCTAGCAGGCGGTATTCCGGTGTTTGTAGACATCGGAGACTATTATCATATTGATATCAAATCCATTGAATCTGCCGTAACCAACAAGACTCGAGCAATACTGTTTGTGGACTTGTACGGACAAACACCCGACATAGATGCTCTTGTAGAGTTGGCTAACAGACACAATCTATTTTTAATAGAGGATGCGGCGCAATCATTTGGTAGCAGTTATAAAAATAAAAAAATTGGATCTTTGGTAGATCTTACTTGTTTCAGTTTTAATCCGGTGAAAAATTTAGGGGCTATAGGTGATGCTGGTATGGTCACCGGTAAAAAGTATCTAATCGATCAAGTTAAAATGTACAGAGATCACGGCAGGTCTAGTAGATATCAATATGACGAAGTTGGATATAATATGAGGATTGACAATATACAAGCAATGGTAATATTAGAAAAATTAAAATATTTAAAAGGATGGACAGAAAAAAAACAAAAAATTTGTCGTTATTATTCACAACAACTATCAGGAGTAGTGCAAGTGCCGATTGAAAACACAGAGAGTGAACACACTTATTATGTGTATGTAATTCGTGCCACACATAGAGACGAGTTACAGAATTTCCTACAACAAAAAGGCATACAGACTAATATACATTACAGGAATCCTACTCACAGAACACCCGCATATGAAAAATATGTAACAACCCCATTAAAAATAACAGAAGAAGTGTGTGACAGTATACTCAGTCTGCCTTGTTATCATACTTTAACAAAAGAAAATCAACAATATATTATTGACAGCATTAAGGAGTTTTATGATCAACGTTAGTCTATTAGGTGCCGGGTATTGGGGTTCTAAAATATCCACGGAGTTAAAAAAAATAAACGGAGTTGAAGAAACTGAAATTGTAGACATCAAAGATGGCAAAACTATAGATGATATTAAATTTAACAATGTGATAGTGGCAACACCTGCATGGGATCATTACCGGCAAACACTAGAACTGCTGGATAAGGGCAAAAATTTATATGTAGAGAAGCCGTTAGCATCAACACACAATGAGTGTGTAGAAATTTCTAGACATATTAAAAATCAAACATTAATGGTAGGGCATATTTTTCTTTACAACGATAGATTACGTAAAATAAAAGAGATTATCGACAGTGGAACAATCGGAGATATCAAATATATTGAATCCAACCGATTAAACTGGGGTAGATTTCAAAAAAAAATTAGCACACTATTAAGTCTTGCACCACACGATATGAGCATCATAGCTTATATACTCGGAGATTATGAATTAGTTAATGCACAACACAAAGGAGTTAATATTACTACCGAGTATCCACAAACTGATGTTGACACCTATCAATTTCAGTATAAAGGAGTTGATGTTAAATTTAATTTGAGTTGGTATTATCCTGAAAAAATAAGAACAATGGCATTTATTGGATCTAAAGGCATGATCAGTTGGGACGAAGAAAATAAAAGTATTAAAGTAATAACAGATGTATGGAAAGACAACTGGATGAATTACAGTCCTTCGATACAAATTTTAAATGTGGAGTCCAATCCTTTGCAAAACGAATTAAAGGATTTTGTAGATTGTGTTATAGAAAAAAAACAACCTATAAGTAATATTAATTGTGCTTTAATAGTTGCTAAAAATTTAGATCTTCTTAAAAGTCTTATCCATTAGTTTGGCTGTCTTGGACTGCATATCTTCTCGCAATCGCGGAACATCAAATTTTAAATCCACTGTCTGTATGTTGTTGTAATTTTTTTTAATGTACGATTTTACAGCTCTTGCAACGACATTCTGTGACTTGCTTTTTAAATCTTTTTCAATGTCTATGTGTACGGTGAGTTTATTTTTGAGCACTATGTCGCACCATTTAACATAACGAATGGGCATGTTCGTAAAGGTGAGGCCCTCTAATATTTCGGGCCATTCCCTTACAAATTCCTGTGTGAGCTGAACCCAGGTTTTTTTACTTTTTGGACTTGGTTGCTTTGGGTTTAGCGGCATCTGATTCTTTTTTGGTCTCAGTTTTTTTTGCTGTTTTTGGTTGATCCAACAAAGAGAGTTCGTCGACACTGATGCCTTTTTCTTTAGCAATTATTTCGTTTAATTCATCCAAAGGCACTTCGCCTGCGGCCCCTACTCCCATTGTAACAATCACTTTTTCAGTGGGCCTTTTTTTAATGAAATTGCCTTGATGTAAAAACGGCAGTATTTCTATACCATCTGTGAACCTGGATTTCATAAGATGATGACCCAGTTCAAATGCTGATTGACCTTCTGCACTTTCTAGAGCCTTCATGAATGTGACCTGATAATTTTCATCTAAAAATTTTGGACCAATTACAAGACAGTTTTTAGGCTCTCCCGGAACTGTTCTAAAAATAATAGCAACAGCGGCACCGCCATCTTTTAGTTTACCTACGTGTTTGATTTTTTTTCTGTTAGAATTTATAGTTTCTGTAGTTCCTACAGAATCCATCGGCATCATTGGTTGTACCATTTTACTCTCCTATTTTCCAGTAGGTATTGGTGCTTGTTCAGCCCCGTCTTTACCTACTACTGGTTGTTCTGCCGGTGTATCCGTTGGTGCTACTCGGGCTAAAAATGCCGACAATTTATTGAACATCACTCCCACAGTTGCCATCTCGTTTGCTCTGAAGGCACCTCTAGTAGAAGCAACATCAATTATTGTTGCTAAATTTTTTAAATCTGCGATGGACAGATCAGCACCTGGTTGTCCTGCCGCTGGTGCAGTGTTCGGTGCGGTTGTAGAAGCAGATGCAGTAGAGGCCGTCGCCGCCGCTGTTTCTTTCTTCTTGTCTTTTTTCTTGGTTGCCATGTTGTTAGTTTCTCCTTAATTGCAATTAATTATAATATACGTATATTATACTACTATGTAATTATGGATGTCAATTAAACAGTTTGGCGTTTATGAGCCTATCTTTTGGTAAAATGGGTATGCTACTGTTTTTTAATAAATTGATACAGTTCTTCTGCAATTAACTCGTGTCCTTTTTGGTTGGGATGATACTTGTTGGGTGTTATGTATTCATTGTCCTGAAACTTCGTTAGTTCTAATGTTCTGGTATTTGTATCAGCACCGAACATTTCTGTTGCACTTTTTGGTAAAAACTTTGTTTTATCTATGCCGTAGTATTTCCAATCAATATTGGTCCACCCTTCCATATAATAGTCATGATACCCACGTTCTTTGCACATTTTTTGCAATGCCAAAACACACAAGTTTGCTTTGTGATAATCCAGCTGGTCTGATTGAACCTCACCAAAATAAAACTTAGTCAACGAACTTCTATCACCTGTGGGTCTTAGTATTTTTTCTTCTCCGTCTTTAAAATACAGGTATCTTGTTGGATTGGTAATAAAGAATACACAGACACAATCGTTTAACTCTGTTGTTTTAATAAATCTATCTAGTTGTAGCACCAACGAATCAACTGTACTGCCTTGCTCTGCACAATTTAAAAAGTTAACAGTGTCTAACTTTTTATGCAACAACTCTCCAAATGCTGTTTCGTGTTTGCCCAACTCTATGCCCACTGGCCAGCTATCACCCTTAATCTTTTTACGTCATCTGGAAAAAAACATTCTTTGGTTTTTTCATACAACCATTTGTCTCTTAATTGTATTGATGATGTTCTTATTCTTTGTGCTGTTGGGTCTTTGGTAATCTTTTTTACTTTGATCATTACGTCTTCGAGAAATATGTATCTATCAACAGCCACAGCGAGGTCTTTGATGTAGGAATCCAAAAACCAATGATGGAATTGTGGAGGCCAAAAATACCCAAGTGCATCACGCCATTGCCTGGCAACAGTAGGATGTGGACATGTTTGATGCTCTAATCCGTGCTCCTTACCGGTTGCTGTGCCAATAGCAAATATGCCATCTGGATGTTTATTGAGCTGTTCTAAAAATATAAGATCCCACTCTGGTGTGACAAATTCAGCATCATCCCCGACCATTTTATACATTTTACTGTTTTCGTTCTCGGCCAACACATTCCAGCTCATCACCGTGCTACGGTCAACACCTATATCAACATTTCGTAGGTTGTGTTTTTTGTATGCATCCAAAGCAGGATCATCATCATTGAGATAGAATTTAACTTTAATAAGGTCAGGATATCTAGCAGTGTCGTAGGCCGATTGTTCCATTCGTTTTGCAAGATCAGGCCGGCCTCTGCTGGGACAACAGATGATTATATTATTTTCTGTGGACATTGTGTTTGGTATAGATGCAGTCTCTGGTTATTTTAACTGCTCTTTGGTAGCCCAATTCTACTAACAACTTATGACTGTCGTTTTTTTTGTAACCGTATGCTTCGGAATTCAACACACATCTTTCTATAATGATCACAGGTGAGCATCTTTCTAATGTTTTCCTTGCTCCATTGAGCACTGGTATTTCAAGCCCTTCCACATCAATTTTAAGCACATCGATAACATCGTAGTTGTGTTCGTCTAGAGTTTTTAACACAATATCGCCCTCATCGCTGGGCCATACTCTCGTGGAACCTAGATGTTCTTCTATGGCCACAGCAAGTTTTCCTCTGCCGGGTTTGTCTGCAAGACCGTATTCGTTGAGTGTGATGTTTGTTTTGTCTTTGGTATTAATTTTAAAACATTCAATGTTGTAATCAGCAGGTTCAAATGCTGTGACATGTTCAAAAATATCTGCGTAATATTTAGACCATCTGCCTACATTTCCTCCCACATCAACCATGTGTTTTTTGCCTACAGATCTTTTTAGAACTTCTTCGTGTATTTTATCATCGTGCTCTTTAACATTTCCGCCTGTGTGATGTACTGGATCGTCACCATCTGGAATATAGTAGCCGTCATCTAATAGCTTCATACAAGTTATATATAGAATTCTCTGTTGGAGGTTAATGAATCTTGATTGTTGTGTGTAACTGCTCGCGGGCTGACCACTTGTATGTTACAGTACATGTCCTTCACGAACATATCCGCGGCAGTCAATCCTTCTTCGTATGCTCCTCGGATCAATCGTTTGGCTGTTGTTGGTTTGATCACATAGCCATATGTGCCTTGCAATTGCCGTTCACCTTTGCGATAGTGTTCTAATTTTTCCACGTAAGGCTCTCGTCCTAGCTCTGGATCAGGTTCTATAAATCTGTGTTTGTCTAAATGCAGTAACTCATCAAACGGAGTTTTCCAAGTGTCTGAAACCACAACAGAGTCGTGCTCTAGTATTACCACAGTTTCGTTCAATGCAACACATTTTTTCCACATTTCTAAATGCGAAATCATACAACCTCTCACTCCGCCTTTGCTCCATTTTATTTTGTATAATTTAGGACCCGGTGTATATGGTTTTAAATTTTCACGTTTGATATATTCGTCTGCACGAGAAGGCACATACCCTTCAAATAATTCTGCATCCAATCCGTGTGATTTGGCAGAAGTCAATGCCTGTTGTGCCAGAGTATGGGTGCTCTCAACTTCCTTTAAAAATAATATAAACGCTTTCATTGTGTTGTGTAATTATTGAAATATATCAAACAGCCCGACGCTTATGGATCGGTCCACTGAGTGCAAACAGTGTGAGGTCGCTGGGTTCTTCAAAACCAACCACAGTGGTTGGGTCAATCTTGTCTTTATTGTATTTAATTTGTTTAACAACAGCAAACCTGCTGTAGCAGTTTTGGTAGATCCAACGAGCCAGTATATCTATTTCACCATCATTTTTAAATCCTATATCCATGGTGGCGAAATGTGGTGGCAGAGTTATTAATTTTCTAGGATGAAAATTACGTGGATTAATCTTCATAGGTCACTGTTAATCCAAACGGAGCCTCTATGTTTCTCTCATACTTGTTGTTGATCAAGAACACAGTGTCACAGTAGTCAGGGTCACCCCAACTGTCAAACGGCCATCCGTCTGTGAACATTATAAACTTCTTAGGCTCTATGCCTTCTGCTTTCATAAATTCCCAATTACATTCAAACTCGGTACCGCCACCTGACCCTAACACATAGTCTTCGATTTCGTCTGCATTGTCTGGCGTAAACACCTGTGGATTAAACACAGCAGTATCAAATGACCATAAATGTATTCTAAAGTCTTTATACTGCTCCATTATGCCTCGTACTTCTGATAGAAATTCTCGACACATGTCTTCCGAGATAGAACCCGAAGCATCCAGTGCTAGACATATATCAATCTTGTCTGTGTTGATCATGCCTGGCAGTATGGCATCCATGTGCCAGCTTCTTCTCGAGGGTCTCATAAATGTGTAGTCTGACTTCATTGTAGAAACAATCTGTTGCTGTATAATTTCTCTCCAGTCCATTTTAGGTTCAGTTAATTCCTGAATCATTCTTTGGATGGCACCTGGTAGATTGCCAGCACCTGTGCTCTGTGCCGCTGAAATCATTGCTTCTTTCATTTCGTCTTTGATCTTCTTTAATTCTTCTTTGGTGTATTTTGGAGCACCACCGCTTTTGCCTTTGCCTTTTTTGTCTTTGCCTTCAATGTTGCCCTGTGAATCTTTATCCCAATCAATGTGCTCATCCAACAGTTTGCCCAATTTGTCCAACATGGACTTGCCGTTCTTTTTTGCTTTCTTGTATAACTCGTCATAGATTGCCTCGGATGCAATGTCTCTGTATTTGTCATCCTGGAAACCTTTGTCTTTGCCTTTGTCGTCTTTGGGCATTTCACCAATCCTGTTGTCCACTAATATCTGATTCACAGCATAGTCTGCCGCGATGTTCCAAATCTGTGAGTCTCTCGTGCCGGCTCTCAATTGGAAATGATCAAACACACAATGCAGTACTTCGTGTCCAAAAAGAAATTCTGTTTCTCTTGGAGTTAGAGAATCAATAAAGTCTGTGTTGTAATAGAAGTGTTTGCCGTCTGTGGCCGCTGTAGGACACCAGTCATCGGCATTTACAATTTTAAGTCGAGTAGCTAGATTGCCAAAGAAAGGTTGTTTCAGTAGCAGTGCTATTCTTGCTGTGACCAGTTTGTCAATTATTTGTGCGTCTGTGGGCATTATTTAGACTCCATAGCAGTTATGACGTACTTGCCAAACTTCTTATGGAACCTATCGAATGATTTTAATTTGCTCGGATCAAAAGGTAACTGATAGTTGGTCAATGCAATCTTTGCTCCCATAACAACCAACTCTGTTTCAAAGTTGTCCATCATATAGTCAAAGAACCTGTCTGCCATGTCGTTCCAGTTTTTCTCTTTCTTCTCGTGTGCTTGTCTTAATTCATAACAGAGTGATACTGTCAAAGAATACATTGCTGATACTTCTTTGCATTTTAGATCTTTAACCTTACCGCTCAATATATCGGAAGGGTTAGGTAACTGACCGCTAATTTTACGATGATTCATAAACTTAACGGCCAGGCCTTCTCCAACAGCGCCTGCAACGAGGTCAGTGAGCGTACTTTCTGGCAGGTCATCTGATAGAAGTTCTGATACAAAACTCCAACTCCTAGGAGTAGCAAACGATCTCGATGCTCCCTTGGGGTCAAAGTCATATAAATCTTGTTTTGCGAAGGTCACATACCCCACAACGTCTGAGTGTACATAATTGTTGGTTGCCCAAATCATCCAGTCATCATAGTCCACTCTTAATTCCACGTGAACGAATCTGTTCGCTAATGGAGCCGGCATTCTGTATGTGACACCTTTGTCAGCATCTCTGTTACCTGCCGCTACAATAGCAACACCTTTGGGTAGATGATACTGTCCAACTCGTCTGTTTAAAATCAACTGATAAGCCGCCGCTTGTACTGCCGGCGCCGCCGAGTTTAATTCATCTAGAAATATAATTGCTGTGGATTTAGGGTCAGTGGGTAATTCTGCCGGTGCCGCCCAAACCATGTTGTTTTCTTTTTGGTTGTAATAAGGAATACCTTTGATGTCTGTGGGTTCCCAAAGAGGTAATCGAATGTCGATCACTGTTCTGTTCTGTTCTTCCCCTATCTGTTTAACTATGTCTGATTTACCAATACCTGGTGCACCCCACATCATTAATGGTCTTTGTAGTTTAAGACAATGTGCTAGAGCCGCTTTGGCTTCGTTGGGTGTTACTGTTCTGTTCTGACTACCAATTGTTGCTTGTTTTTCTTTTTTTACCATTTTTCGCTCCTCGTTTTAAAAATGTTTATAATACAAGTATAGCAGAATTGTGTTGCACGTCAACCTGACGATAAGTCGTTGATTTTATTGGTTTTTCTTCTCGTCCATTTGGCTCATTGCACGAGCAAGACCGTATTTGGTGATGTCTCCAGCGAACATCATGAGCTGTAGAGCCATTCTTTCCAGAGTGACATATATCTGTTTCTTGTCCACATAATATGGACAATCCACAAATTCATCCAGCCAAAGATAGGTCTGAGGAGTGAATATGATTTTGTCTGGAAACTTGATGGTGTAGGTTTTGATGTCCAATGTCTCCAGCATTTTTAGACCATCTCGAGTGAGTCTCAGTGAACGAGCTTGATAGGATTCTCTCACATTCTGCCACCAGGTGTAGTAGTTGTTCTTTATGCTCTCATCGTGTATGGGCTGTTCCAACAGATCCATGAAAGTACGAGTGTAGGCAGTCTTGGTGTCCATGCACTTAATTATCGTCGGAATTTATCGCCTGTTTTTAATAGATACACACTGAACAGCTCAGTCTTGTGCTGTGCGTTCAATTTCTTGGCAAGGTTCTCTGCGTGTCCAGGATTGGAGAATGATACCTTCTTGTATTTGGGTCCTGGGTAGTTGGATACCAGGCTGGAGCTCTTTAGGTTGATGGGTTTACCATCGTAAAACACTGCCCATATGCCCTCAGCGGCAAGAACTTCTTCTTGCTTGTAGGTTTCTTTATTGCTGATTGTCAACAGCACGGTGGGTTTTGGTCTGCTCATTTTCTAGCAGTATTTACCAAATATTACACGAGATGTGCTGTGCAACTAGTACTAGTTTGTTCCGTGAACGATAATATGGTAGCGAGCAGTGTTACTGTAGTTGACGACAGTGTGATAATTTACAAGATTCATCTTATAAGCAACACCAGGTTTAAATACGAGCTCTCCGTGGTGTTCTAAATAAAATTTACATTCTTCTGGATGGTTAATAGCAATATTAATAGCACCTAATCGACTTTCTGTTTGATCCCTGTGTATGTTAATAAACCCTTTAGGTGCTAAACACATAACTCTTACTCTTTTAAAACTTTTAAAATTTAATGATTTTAAAAAATTTATAGTATTGGGCATGTGCTCGAGTGCTTCCTTGGTCCACACGTATGGTCGATTATCATTGTAATACTCATCTTCTCGAGTGGCATCAAAACTTTTTCCATGGATACAAAAACTGCTCCATCCTGTTCCTTCATTATCTCTGTGTGTTACTAAAAATTTTTTAATTTTTTGTATTTCGCTGTATATTTCGTCGGAGGGAACATTTAAATTAATTTTTTCGCAAGGGGGATCTTCATAAGGATTTAAAGGAGGATTGTTACAGCTTTTAATAAAACTTTTAGTGGCAGGTGATATAAGATTTTGCCAAGCATCTAAATTATTAGTAATATAATTGTATTTAAAATTGATAATATTTGACAGATTTATTTCATGTAATTTAAAATTTTTTACACACTCTAGAATATTTTTGTTTTTGGTAATGATTTTTTTATTTTTTACAGTTTTCCATATTTCTTTAAAGGGTGTATTCCTGTATTTTTTTACTAAAAACTCAAAATTTTCATTAATTTTAGATATAACATTTTTTTTGTCTTTGAGCAACTCTACATTACTATTCTGCTCCTCTTTTAAATTGATATGAAAATGTTTTATTTTATTTCTAACGATAAAATCAAAGACCAACTGTCCAAAATTTTCTCCATCCCACTCTTTCAAGCAATGATTAATAAAGTCAAGCTGTACCACACTGATATCACAAATAGTAATATATTCGGCAGTTTGTAACATCCATCCAATGCCGCCACCTGTGCATAAAATCTTATTAGTTTTTTTAACATCAATTTTTTCATTATTAAACACCCACAAGGTGTTCTCTATCATATCGATATATTCTTTAAAGGGATTCTCTACATCTTTATTTTTAAGATAAACTTTGTATTGTCTTAATTTTCTAGGGAAATTATTAAAGTAGTTACGTTCTATTAAATATTCTGCAATTATATTTTGACCAAATTTACTTGTTTTTATAGTCTTATATCCGTCTTCACGCATCACAGTCAATGGAGTGTAATCGTGATGTATGTGTTGCTCAGAACATTTAAAATTAGGAAATAACAAGTCCTTTTTTTCGTTAAATGTGCCCAATAACATGGTTGATTCTATCAATAATGCTTGATCGTGCAGGTATACTTCGTTAGTTTCTTTATTAAACACTAGATGACCTAATCCTGTTTTAAGCAGTGGAGCAGTTAATTCTTCAAAAAACTTGTTAATATCAGTAAAAACTGTGCCGGACTGGAGACAAAATACGTATTTTTTTAATAATTTAATGTTTTTAATATCGTTCCAGTGCGAGATATATCTAATGTCGCATGCGATGGGCTCTCCCCATTTATCAAATTTAATTGATCCAACAGTTTGATTAATATATTCTTTGCCACAGATAATAAATGTTGTATCCTGTATCATTGTTTATATCAACGTTTTTACAAATTTTAAATTAGTTATGTCTTCTCTATGTCTTGCTACAGCTAATAATGGTGCAGAATACTCGTCAGTTTCTTCCCATTTTTTGATGTTATGATGTATTAACCAACTGTCTTTGTATTCCTTAAACCATTTTTTAAACGAATTATCAAATTTTTTGGGTATAATATTTTTTGTAGCAATGAAAAATTTAGCTCTAAATGTGATATGAGGTTTACAGAGATTGTTAACTCTGGTTTGATCGTTTGGTTCTTTATCCTGCCAGTACGTTGTGGGCTTCTTGCCTAATTCCGACCACGGAAGATAGATGTTATTTTTTTCAATATTATTTTCATAATACTCATTACAGTTGAATTTTTCAGTCAACGGTCCTTCTTTGATACCCCAGCCGACAACCAACTGATCACTCTTTCCATGGGGTTCGTGAAAATGAATAGAATGATGAAATTTATAAAGTATTTCGTTATGTTGTTTTTTGGAAAGAACTTTGTGTGTTTCTTCGTACAGCCTGTGAAACTCGTTAAGTAGTGGTTGATCAATGAGTTCAAATTCTACAGGCTTAATTCCAGCAAACACACAGAACTCATTATAGATTGTTTTTAAATCACTCACATCACATTGTTTTGATTCGATGATATCGATAGGAACATTTTTCAGATGTTTAATTTTTTTAAACCATTTTTCTGCCACAATGGAGTCGTGCAGTTGATAATCCAAATCAATCTCTTGATTATTGTTATCTTTAAAGATTAGTTTAAAAGAATTATTTTTTACCACCAAACACTCCGCCGTCCATTTCAATACTAACCGTTTGTGCTTGTTGAGCAGTTTTAAGAGCATCTATGATCTCTTCCTGTATGCCCACCAGTTTGGTCATGGTTTGACTGAGACTGTCAGATAATCGCTCTGCATCTCGAAGTGTCAGGATGATCTGTTTGTCCTGACGAGCTTTAGCAGTGCGAACTCGACCAATAAAATCCTCAATTGGCTGTGTTTGTAGTTTGTTCTTTGATGGCATTGTTTAATGTTTGTTGCATTTCTATTTTGGTTTTAATAGGTCCTCGATAAGCATACCTCTGTAGTGTAATTACCTTGGGACAGTAGGCTTTCCTCCAGCCCTTCTCAAACTCAATGATGTAATAGCCTGCACAAAATTGACTCTTGGATTTGGGTGTTTTGGTATACATGGGCAACTGTTGCTGAACGTCGAACACAGGATTGTATGGTCGTTGGTTGACAGGAAATCCGTGCACCTCCCAATCTGTAGATTCTTCTACAGGGTGATCTGGTACTTGTATATCGTTGGCAAATATGCCCTGTCCAAATTTCTCATACAGACTGTCTTGTGTGTGGAATATCTCTTTCTCCTGCTGTCTACTGAGAAAGATCCAACCGTTGGCGTCTTCTTTTTGTAGCGTGCCTAATTTTTGACCATTCTTTTCAATGATCCAAAATTTATCTTTTACTAGTGTTTTTGCATTTATCATGTTGTTAGCCTTGCATTGAATGGTTCCACATACAGTTGTGCTTGTTCTGTAATTTTTTGTAGATCGTACTTGGCACAAAATTGCATGAATCTTACACCTACCTGTGCGATCTGTTTGTTGTCTGCTCGGGCCTGGTCTATCGTCTGATCCAGCTCTTGCACGATGGCTTCTGGCTGTGCATGTAGGTCCACTAGTTGCATGTTCCTGTTGAAATCTTCCAACACTCGATGTTCTTTGCCGTCTTTGTCCACCCATTTGCTCAACATTATATTGTTCCATGTGTAGCCTTTGTCAGCTCTGTCAGCGAATGCTTCTGTTAGGCCAATTTTATTCTTTGTGCCTTTGGTTCGGACACCTGGATATGCTGAAAATATATTGTCTGATGGATCACCTCTCATTGCTTTTTGGAACAGCAACCATTCCGGAGCATCCAACTTCTTTGGTTCTCCTGTTTTCTTGTTTATGACAGGGTTACCTTTTTTATCAAACACACCATCCGTTCGCATGGTCTCCTCAGTGACACCGTTGTACTGTGATACTCGATCAGATACCAATTGATTCATGTCCTTGTCTGTGCTAATAATCACACATTTTTGATCTGGATGTCGGTCGACCCAACGAGCAATAAGATCATCTGCTTCCACTCTAGAATTCTGTAGCACAGTTGCATTGGTCTTGGTTCTCACAAACTGTACAAAATCATCATAACATTCCCAAAACAATTTGTTTTCTTCCTGTTCCGCTGGACTCATTGCATCTGCAAGATCTTTTCTGTTTCTTTTGTAGGGTGGGTAATGGTCTTTACGCCAGCTTCTGCCTTCTAGACAGAATATCACGTGAGAGCCATCAAAATCCTGCCAGGCCTTTTTAATCGAGTTTAGTGTGATGTGTATGGCCATGCCAATCTTCTCAGATGCGTCTCCGCGAAATGCGTGTCTAGCCCTAAAAAATGTATTCGCTGTATCTACAATTATGTGTGTCATTAAGACACCTCAGTTTTGCCATCGTCTCGTCTGTTGACTTGCACATACCCGGCGCCTGTGACATCCACGCCTTGTTCGCCGCCTATGGTCTTGCATAAACTTTGAAACCAACGATCCACAATTTCTTCTTCAGATTCTCCTGTGTAGCCGTTCTGTTTCAACATGTTAACAAACTCGTCGTTCCAGTCCAACTCAAAGAATCCGTTCTTGGGATTTTCTGGATTAACATTCACTTGTAGCACTTTGACCATGGGATCTTCACTTTTACCTTTGGTCTTTTTCTTATCAGTTTTCTTTACAGTTTTCTTTACTTTCATAATATCTTTATTATAGTTTATTTTTCTTTTTTTGTCTATGTCTATGTGCCAATTAAATTACCAAATAGATGCACATGTACTCTGGCCGCTACATTATAGCCTCTTTGAAAAGCTCTGCGAGCCACATCACCTGCTGTGTCTGATTGTTCTTCTTCTCGAGCACCCACGGGCATGATCCACACAGGATAATCCACCCCAGCATCGCGGAACAGTTTCAGCACTTCTTCCATGTCTGTCCACTGTTCGTCTCGGTTGCCCACAACAAATTTTAATTGTCCATTGGGACTGTGTTGCACATATTCGGCCACAATCTCAGGCTTGATTGCTTTTTCTCTGCGTTCGCCTGCCACTGTCCACAGTTTAGGAGATACAGAAAAGAATATTTCTGTGTGTATACTTGAGATTAAGTCTGTAAATTCGTCTGTCAACGTCTGTGTACCATTGGTTTCAAATGTGATGGAAGAAGGCAGATTGCCTCTTCGTTCTAATTCTCGATACATGCCAACAAACGCCTGTTGTGATTGCGGCATCAAGGGCTCACCACCTGTGATGCATAGATGTTGATGCTGTCCTGACACAGGATGTAGGAACAGACCTTTGGGATTGGACTCGTTTTTCAATATGTCAATGACTCGGTCCGCTAACTCTGAGGTAGTGGCTTGACCCATTAGATGTCGATATTTCTTTGCCCATGTGTAGGAAGAATCGCAACCTTTGTCCCACACAGGTAGATCCTCTACCCGTTTCACTTGGCTGACATCAAATGTTTCGTAGGGCAATTCGTATGTGTCTGGGTTGGTGGGATTCAATTGCCCAAATCCATCACACTGTAGATTGCATAGAAAGAATCTTACCCAAGCAGTGGGTATGCCTGTGTAGTGTCCTTCTCCCTGTATAGAGTAGAATATTTCTGAATAATAGTATTTCTTTTCCATGTTATGCCTGATCCGGGAAATCCCGATATAAAAAATGTTGTATGGTATCTGTATTAACAAACTGATTGAAACCCACGTGTGCTCGATCCACCGCTTTGTCTGCAAGAGTTATGGTCATGGCATCGTCCATCTGTTGCATGTTGTCAAATTCCATGTCAATTCGGAACTCAGGTAGATCCATGGATCGAAAACCCAGTTTCATTCGAGTGATCCTGTAGCAGATCATTTTTTTATGCTCAACCAACCGATCTAGGAACACACTCATCTTAGCTACGAACTCGTGTGCTGTGATGTTGTCCTTGTGGTCTGCGTATATGGTGTATATGTTAGCCACTATTTTTTAGCTTTCTTGTCCAGTCGAACCACATTGCCTGTGTTCAGATGTCCCACGGATTCTCTCCGAATGTCGTCATGATTGAACTCCGCCCAGTACAGCTCGAATGCCACACCATCTTCCATGCCTTCAAATGAATGATACAGGCCAGGCTTGACTCGTGTGAAGTCGCCTGGGTTCAGTACAGTCTCATCCACGAGATCGTAATCCTTCTGCCAAACTCGGATCTTCATCCGTCCAGACTCCACGAAAAATCCATTCCATTTGTGTCGATGCAGGTGTTTGGAACAGGTACCACCCTTCTTGTATTCTATCCTGTGGAACTCCAACACACCATTGGCGTGTAACAGTTCTGTGGATCCCCATATCTTGCCAGCTTTCATGTGTTTATTATAACAGTATTTAGATTAAAAGTCAAAGGGGGATGAAAATATCCCCCAATGAGATGTTGTTATTTGAACTTGTATTTTTTCTGTAGATGATTCAACAGCACACCGTATGCTGGTAAGAATACCAGTAGACCGACCGCGATCTTGATCACCACCTGTGATCCCGCGATCTCAACCCAGTTGGCCGACATGTACTCGTTGGCGCTGTTGTTGAATGCCACCGCAAAGAAGGTGTAGGTGTCAATGATGTTGGCCGCGACGGTGGATACCGCTGGTGCCAACCACCAATTTTTACCTAGAGATTTTGATTCTCTGATGTACTGGAACACATACACATCTAGTAGTGTACCGATTCCGTACGCCGTGGCACTCGCGAAACCGATCCTCATGGCAACCGATTCAGGTGCACCTTCTGCCAGGACGACAGCGATGGATCCAATGATCGCGAACGGATATGCGAAAGCAATGGTTTTCCTTGCTATGTTTTTGCCCAACAGCCTCACAGTCAAGTCAGTCGCGATAACAACCAACGGGAACGTGAATGCCGCCCAGGTCAATTTGACCCCTGCAATCTGCACAGGGATATTAACAAGTGCGTTTGAAATGGTAATAACTACCACATGCAGGATAACCAGTTTGATCAGCATTGATTGATCAACATCTTTTAGTAATTTTTGTAACATTAGTCCTCCTATTTGTCCCATTCTTCCCACGGAAACACAATCCAACGATCTTCGACACTCTTGTCGATCTCGTAGCCGTGATAGTCCACAGTGAACGGTGACGGTTTATTATTAATCACGGCCGCATAACGAACGTTCTCGTTGCGATCACAGTTGAACCGGATGTGTTCAAATGTTGCTCCTGTGTCGTTGATGTCGTCTATGATTAAAACTTTTTCTCCCTTGTCCATGGCCCGATACAGGGCATCTAGATCGTGGGTGCCCACGTGATCCCTCAAACGCACATCCACGGGGATATGTTTCCTCTTGATCCTGTGAGACAGATACACACCTGGTACAACACCACCCCTGTTCACGCCCATTATTGTGTCAGGCATCCAATTGCTGTGCACCAGTCGATCCTCGATCTGAATCAGAGCATTACGCATCTGGATGTTGGTGAAATATAATTTATTTGTTACTTTCGTATCTGTCATAAACTCCATTGATTACATTGTTAACTCTTACGAAATGAGCACACTTGGGCATGTCTTTAATTCTTCTTGCTCCGATGTATGTACAAGTGCTTCTTACTCCGCCTAATATCTGTTCCACAGTGTCTCTTACAGGACCTCTGTCGTCTAGAACAACTGTTTTACCCTCTGTGCCACGATATCCGTCTTTGCGAGCACCGTGCTCATCAAACGCTGACTGTGAACTCATACCATAGAATACTCTTTTGCCGTCTTGCAGTTCAAATTCTGATTCCGCATGACCTGCTAACATACCGCCCAGCATCACGAAGTGAGCCCCTGCCGCTAGTGCTTTGGCCACATCGCCTGGCTGTGTGCAACCACCGTCTGCAATAATATGTCCGTCCACTCCGTTGGCCGCATCAGCACATTCTACAATGGCTGAGAATTGAGGCACACCCACACCTGTTTGTGTACGAGTGGTGCATACCGATCCCGGTCCTATGCCAATTTTCACAATGTCAGCACCGTTGATGATCAATTCTTCTGTCATTTCTGGTGATACCACGTTGCCTGCAATGATCACCTTGTCTGGATATTCTGATCGTATCCTCTTTACAAAATCCACAAACTGCTCGTGATAGGCATTGGCAACATCTATAGTGATGAAAGGTATATCTGGAAATGCTGACATTACTCGTTTGAGAGTTTGATAGTCTGGGGCATTTTCATCCCACATGGCACCTGTGCCGGTGCAGGCAGAAACATATTTCAATCTCAATCCTGTGCTGACTGCTGTTTTCCACTCGTCAAATGTATAGTGTTTTCTTATCACAGTCATCATCTTGAATTCCTGTAGCACTTTGGCCATAGCAAATGTGCCCACGCCATCCATGTTGGATGCCATTATGGGAGTGTATCTCAAACTCTTATTGGCATTACGAAAATGAAACTCTCGATAGATATCCACATCTCTCCTGGAACTCAGGGTGGAACGTTTGGGCTTTAGTAGCACATCTGAATAATCTAGATGTACGTTGTAATCAATTCTCATCGTTTATCCTCTGACTCTTTTAATTTGCACATCTTCAACACTGATTGATAGTGATCCCATGCCTGTTGCAGTGCTGGGTATTTCTTTTTAAGATCCATGTAGTCAAACACACTGTCAAACATGTCTGGTGTTCCGCTGTCAAACGCATCCACTGTGACCGATTTCGTTACTGATCCCACATTGAGATGTGGAATGTTTGCTACTCGTGCATCGTAGTTTAATTCTAATTGTGTGGGTTTTTGTTGTTTTTCTTTATCCATTAGTACCACACTGTGTTTCTTGTAATTGTATATTGTGCATGAACTCATTCTTTAATGCAGGATCCGTTTTCAATAAACCTTTTAACACTGTGGTCTGTGTGCTGGAGTTGGCACTTCTTATACCTCTGTTCTCACAACATCCGTGTCTTGCTCGGATATACACACCCACTGCTGGACTCTCTGTGAGTTTTGTAATCTCATATGCAATCATTTCTGTTAATTCTTCTTGTAGATGTCCTCGATGTGCTAGATGCTGTGCAACTCGAGTGTACTTGCTCAGTCCAATCAACTTTGTACCTGGAAGACAACCAATATAACATATGCCTGTCACAGGTTGATGATGATGTGAGCACATGCTTTTGATGTCTGACCGTACCACAATCAGTTGATCGTAACGACCGTCTTCATTGGGAAATGCTGTCACTTCTGGCTTGGCACTGTATCTGCCTCCCATGATCTCCGTGATATACATCTTGGCAAGTCTTCTTCCTGT
>Ga0208903_1000707_pt1 | contig 23803 bp, 31 predicted proteins | sample AntAceMetag02UKJ_FD_184769 | JGI IMG/M metagenome (GOLD analysis project Ga0208903, IMG submission 184769) | Saline lake microbial communities from Ace Lake, Antarctica - Antarctic Ace Lake Metagenome 02UKJ (SPAdes) (version 2) | ecosystem: Environmental > Aquatic > Non-marine Saline and...
CACGTCCATGCTTCATGATAAGTGCATTAAATGTGTCACCGTCATATACACTCGTTATTTTAGCATACCCATTATAATTATCTAAGCTGAAAACTGGGATAGAATCGTCAACCGCTGATAAGGATCTCTTACTGAAACACCAGTTCATATATTAAACATCTGTGATAATCTTTAAACGTCAATATCAAGATCATTATAGACCTTTTCGGTTGTGTCGTAAACAGCTTCACCATCTTCAATCATCATTTTTCGTATAATTTCATAAAGAACTGTTAAGAGTGCAAACTTGTAAGCCAGAAATCCCACAAAAGTAGCACCATAATCAAAGTCAAAAGCGAAAGGTGCATTATTCCATGACACTTCAAAAGCGGCAGTACCGAGTGGTGCTAAGAACTCCTTTTGAAATGTACTGTTTTCAAAATTATCAACTCGGTCAGAAAGTAGAGAGACATAAGCATAAGATGCTACAGCTCCCAACATCGCAGAGACACCTTGGTCAGCACCTTGGGTTATGAAATAAGACGCAGATAGGGCTGTTCCATACCCACCAGTTGATCTCTTTAGTGTCTTCTTGAGATTTTCATACTCAGTGGGCTTTTGGACAATTGGACGAGAGAACGCGTAAGTTAGGGACATCTATTATAATATTTATCATTATAATCTTTATCTCAGTTAGTAATAATAACAATGCCATGTCAATTATGTAGAAAGAAATGTGGGGTTCCTATTGATTGTAAATATTGCGATGGAAGCTACTGTCCAAGTTGTATTAAATTGATAAAACACGATTGCGAGGGTGCTGATATCAAGAAAACGAAACAACGTAGGGAACTCGAGGAAAAGATAGCGTTTGAACTACCCCCAAAATGTCTAAAAATTTAAATTACTTTTTCACACGCTTCTCGAGGTTCTTGATTTTATTTTCAAGGTTCTTGATTTTAGTTTTATCCACCCTCCTGATGTTATTAACTTGAGTTTGTGTGTACATACGATAAGGTGTACCTGGTTTAACAGAGTTTGGTCCGAAGAGAGATCTTCCGTTGGATGCAGTCATTTTATATTATATATATATATTAATCATGATGTACATAATTGCACTAGTGGTGGTCCCTATTGTGGTTTTATATAGTGGTGTGTGTTGTAGTGTATTTTACACTTTGAACACGAGATATGTGAATGGTATATCTCCACGGTGTTACCAACCAACTTAAGGTTTTGAGTCGTGATACAAGTATATGTCCCTCGGTATTAAGAGACTCACTTACGATGCTATTATTCCAATTCGTGGTTCTGGTGCTAGTGCTGGATACGATCTGTACAGTGTTGTTGACACTGTTGTACCATGTCAGGCGGGTAACGCGCTTGTTGGCACTGGAGTAGCAATTATTTTACCCCCAGGTTGTTACGGACGTGTTGCTCCACGCTCAGGTCTAGCAGTCAAACATTGTATTCAAGTTGGTGCTGGTGTGATTGACCCGGATTACACAGGTGAAGTCAAGGTCGTTCTCTTCAATCATGGAGACAAAGACTTTGAGGTGAAGAAGGGTGATCGTATCGCACAACTTGTTTTAGAGAAGTGTGAGACGCCACCTATTGAGGAGATTAGTATTGTTGAGGATACGGGGAGGGGCTCAGATGGTTTTGGATCTACTGGCAATTAAACCTATCACTATTAATACAATAATTAATAGTAAACCTATGAAAATGTATTTATAATTGTTCCATAAATCCATAAAAAAATTGTCTAAATCTTCTGGAGCCTGGTCGGTGCTAGGACCAGCAGCTGGTTCAGCGTCACCGAAGCACCCACTTTCAGCTGTAAATAAATTGTTTTCTTCCTCTGTGCATGCGTACTTATTTTCACAATATGAACATAATTCACCTTCCTTACATTTACAACATTGATCCAATGGATTTTCGGGAAATGTAACATCTTCTGCCGATGCCATGAAACCAGATTTACATACATCTTCACTCACAGGTTTACATCCTTGTGGTGCAATTTCAATAGTATTATTTTCAATTGTAGTTGTCGAAGCATCCTCTTCAATTATAGTTAGTTCGGTGCTATCAGCTGCACAATTCATTATAATTATAATATATTATTATTATCACAATACCAAAAGTCTTCCTTTGTTGGTATGAAGAGAATACCTTTTTTCATCGTCATAAACAGTTTTGCGTGGTGGACATTTGGGTACGACCAAAGTACCCATCTCTCCCAGTAATCAGCTCTGAAATAGTCATCCCAATCTTCTGTTGTACTTTCATTAATCATAAGCATACCACGATGGATCTCATATGGATCCGTTTCCACCCGTACCTTCTTAGGCATTACAGCCCCTTTTCTAAGAAGATGTGCACGCATGAGACGAGGATTACCATGGTCGCTATAAGTAGATACACCCTTTGATCCGAAATCAATAGAACGTTGGTTTGGGAGTGTTACCCTATATTTATGGGTCACCGAAGGGCTTGGTTGAAACACAACATGCATTGTAATATATATATGAAAATTTTTATTAAAGATAACACGTGATTATAAATTAATGGAGTTTGTACATGAGATACCTAATAGTTTGTCACCTGAAGTATGTAAGGACCTAATAACACGATTTGAAGAAGATCCAAAAAAGTATCCCGGTATGGTTGCAGCAGGTGTGGCTATACCTTCTGTTAAAAGAAGTGTTGATTTAAGGATAACTGAGAATAAGAGATTTGATGATCTGGATAAAGTTTTATACGATAAACTTAAGATTGGACTCAGATCATATAATGAATACCTTGGAAAGACATTGAATAATATAAATAATCTTAATTCCCTTCTAAATGAAGTGTTTCATAGTACAAATGACACAGGTTATCAAATGCAGCGTATAAAAAAAGGTGACTTTTACATATGGCATAACGATTACTCCCCACGTAGTGATAGATTAGTTGCATTCATTTGGTATTTGAATAAAATAGAAAAGGGAAAGGGTGGAACTACGGATTTTTATTTTAATAAATCTATTCAACCCGAGGAGGGTAAATTACTCATTTTCCCAGCAACATGGACTTATTTTCACACGGGAATGAAAAACGAATCAGATGACGATAAATACATTGTCACTGGATTTATTGTTAATCCAAATAAAGGTACTGTCAGTTAAATTGTCATGAAGACATATGAATCCGTGGACGGTATTATTCTACGAGTTGGTCAAAACGCGAAAGAAAATGATAATCTCACAATAAATAGTGACCCTAAAGAATGGTGGATGCATGTAGAAGGGTATCCGGGTTCGCATGTTATAATTTCTTATGATGGTGATATTGTTCCGAAAGAGACGAAGAAGGATGCGGCCGTTCTAGCGGTTCATCATAGCAAGGCCCCACCTACAAAAATGACCACTGTTGATTTTGTTAGAGTTGAACAAATTTCTAAATATTCTAATACATCACATGGACTAGTGACTTTGGAAGGTGAAGTTATGCAACTCACAATTTTCATGAATAAGGAAAAACTGAGACTTGATAGATTGATGGGTAAATAATTTATAATTGTTTAGTTCTTTCATGCCAGTCTATATTCATTCCATGATCGGGAAAGTTGATATCATTTACCCATACTGTATACGATTGTTTACCACGTTTAAGTTTTACATTTTTTATATCAGATGGTTTTTTTGGGTATTCAAAACGTACCACTGCGTGAAACCAATGTGTAGGTCTCTTTGTGTTTAATATAGCAGGAGATTCTTTACAAAACCTTTCTGTGAATGCTACATCAAACCATATTATAATTCCATCAATCAATTCATCACCTTTCAGTTCAATATCAGAATTGACGTTAAAAGTTTCTTTGAGTGATACAGTTGTAAAATCTACATGGTGCATAGGATAATCAGGTGTTATGATATCACTAGGTTCAACATAATCTATGACATAACAACCAGGTTTTCCATACTTATCGCCTTTGAATCCTGATACATAAATAGTTCCCATATCAGGTAATAAAGCACCACCCGGTTTTAAATGATGATCTCTCGCGTATAGAAACATATCGACCAAGAGTTCTTCGTAAAGAAACATTCCCATCCATTCCGATACAACAACATCAAACTTTTCTTTGGGTAAAGTCGCCTCTTGAATTGGTTTATCTAATATGAATTCTACATCATCAGTTCCTGGGTATTTTGGTACGTTATTTATATCTACACCAACAACCTTTGATGCCCCACCTTTTTTAGCGAAAGCACCAAAAACACCTGTACCACAACCAACATCTAGTACACGTTTACCTTTGATTAATGACGGATTATTGGTAAGAACAGACTTATATGTATCCATTCTGTGTGGATCTCTTAACATTCCGTCATGCATTTCAGTGTGACTGTACCTATCTTTAATAATTTTCAATGGAACGTATACAGGTTTCTTGAATAGAAAGTAAAATATTATGATTATTATTAGTATAACAATACTAATAACTATCATTTAGTATCAATTGAGATTTTATTTATCTCAAATTAATTTTTTAAAATATCGTACGCAGTGAGAGCTGTAAATGCGGTACCAGCACCTTTAAACGTTTTAGTAATTAAATATATTATATAAGACGCCACTATAGCAAGTCCACCTATAACCATAAAAATAATACCACCTTGTTTTGGATTTTTATTTTTTTCATCTGGTTTCGAATTGAATATACCAACACCTATCGAACAAAAGGAACAACCAACAAGTGAAGAAACCAAAAGGCGCGCAAACGCGATACTCTGACCAATTTTATTACCCGTATTTATGATCGTAGATATATAGTTAAAGTTTATATTTTAATTTAAATAAATGGATGATCATTTTATATTGGAGATTGATGATGCAATTCCACGAGAAATATGTAAAGATATTATTGAAAGGTTTGAAAGTGATCCACGTAAAACCCAAGATTTTATATCGGATCCCATAAATAAAACTACTATCATTGACCTTAAAAGGAGGGATAGTATGAGTATATTTATAACTAACAAAACCGAGTGGGCAGACATTGATGAAATACTATCCAAATCCATTACCGAAGGTCTCAGAGTATACGAGAGGGAGCTTAAAAAGAAAATTGAAATGGTTGGAGAAGATCCAGATTTCTTATATCGTCATTTTTTTAGAGGTGCTGAAAAGTATACTGATAGTGGATACAGTGTTATTCAAGTAAAACCCAATTCATGGTATAGATGGCATCACGACGGGTCTTTTGATAAAACAATGCTCAGATGTATCTGGTATTTAAATGACATAGACGACGAACACGGAGGATGTACAAACTTTATAAATAGACGTAGTATTAAACCAAGAGCTGGAAAACTTCTATTCTTCCCAGCCACGTGGATACACGCACATAGTGGAGCTAGAGTAACTACTAATAAGTATATATGTGGTACTACAATATCAATTGATTAATCATGAAGTGGTGAGGAGACCACTTCATGATCTATGAAGAATTGAATAATAAAAATATTACGAAACTTAATTACCGAATGCAACGCCTGCCATACCATTTTTGATACGAAGAATGTTATAGTTGACTGCATAGACACGATGAAGCTGGTTACCACCAGTGGGGTTGGTGATGGTAAGCTTCGCGTTATCTATACGAGAGAAGTTCAGTGTACCAGTGGGTTGAATCTTGCTGAGGTTGATGCAGAAGGGCCAGGTGAAAGTGGGAAGATCCTCGAGAACGTCATCTGGGAGGTCACTACTGTGCATCTCAGGGACGACGGTGTGGTGATACAATGAGGAAGTTTCTTCGAATAGAGCTGTACCGTTGATGTAAAGGGTAGACTTATCGAATGTGTATTCACTGTCCCAGTCATTTCCAGTCGCCTTACCGGATACGAGGTGAAGAGACTTGACGGGGTGGTTGAAATAACTGATATCAATATCAGTATCCTCCTTGGTAGCAAGTTGGTGTTGGGTTTGGGTGAACAGAATCTCATGCTGAGTATCAGTGAAGTACTTACGCTCATCTGTGTCTAAATACACATAGTTACCCCAAATCTTGGGAGTTCCAGCGGGTGTGTAACCGTCCCTACACTTAATACGTATCTCGACATCATGATATTGTAAAGCAACAAGTGGAAGGCACTTAGTGTAATCTTCACCGAAGAAGAATGGAATCATGTAGTGATCACCACCGTGGTTCGCCTTCTTGTTATTGGTGGTTACGGCATACGAAGCCTTGGCAGCACTGTCACGTAACAAGGGGTTGTATACACCTTGGATGAAAAGGGAGTCAAGTGTAGAAACTAACTGACCACCAACCCAAAGTTGGAACTCCGTAGGGTTAGCCGCACCCGCGGAGAACAGACCGTTAGAGTTAGTTTGGATGTTGGCGATGTTGGTATCCTCGATCCAGATGTAACTCATGAGGTCACCTTTTGAACGGATAGGGATGGTAATCTCGTTGCTGGCACCAAAAGTGCCAATGTAATCCATACGCTCAGGCTTCATAGCGAAGTTTGTGTAACGTTTGTAATTCTGGCGAAAAAAGCTCACCTGAGGAGAACCAGTGATGTAAACATCCTGGGCACCTACGGACACGAGTTCAATTAAAGCGGCAGACATATTTTACTAATAAAGTATATTAAAATTTTAGCAATATATTATCACAGTGATAGAAAGAGATGGTAGTCTTTCAAGCTCTTACATGGGAAGCGAGAGATACAGATGAGGAACATCTTATTAGTATTTTCGGTAAAATGGAGAATGGTAAATCTGTATGTTTAACGACATCATTTACTCCCTATTTCTTCATCAAACTACCTAGTAAGACTGACAATAAAAAGGTGCAGCGTATTTATGACATTCTTAGCCAACAGTGTAAAGAGTCTCTACTGAGTTACTCGATCGTAAAATCTAAAGATGTTTGGGGATTTCAAAATAACGAAGAGTTTTTGTTCATGAGGATTAACTTTAAAAATCTTCAAGCGAGAAGATTTGTTGATTCAATATTGAGAAGACCTGTCGATAGAATACCAGAACTTTATGATATATTTGGTGTTAGACACGTGAAGGTTTACGAGGCGAATCTTGACCCAGTTTTACGTTTAATGCATCGCACCGGAATCCAATCTACTGGCTGGCTGGACACCGGGGATAAATGCATTCGTTCACATCTAGCGAAAGTTGATGTAGATTTGTTTTGTAATGATTGGATTACCCTGAAGCCTGTAGCGAGGGATGATATCGCACCATTTGTTGTAGCGTCAGTAGATATTGAATGTAATAGCTCTACAGGTAAGTTCCCCGATGCGAATATTCATGGTGATGCATGTTTTCAAATTGCAATTTCTCTATGTACATTTGGTTCTGATGAACCATATGATAAAACGTGTCTGTGTTATAAAAAAACGGATCCGAATCTCGAAGGTTCTAACATTATAAGTTACGAAACGGAGAGGGGGATGCTCGAAGCTTTCCAGAAGTATCTTCACGAAAAGGATGTGGATATCATTACTGGTTGGAACATTTTTGGTTTCGATATGGAGTATATATACAAGCGTGCTCAGATCAATATGTGTCACTACGAATTTTACAATTTGGGTAAACTCAAAAACACCGAATCAGATCTTGTAATTAAGAAGCTTTCGTCGAGTGCACTTGGAGACAATTTATTGAAACTTCTTCCTATGAGTGGTCGGTTTATTTTTGATTTATTCCACGAGGTCAAGAAGGGGTACAAACTGGATTCATACAAGCTAGATAATGTGTCAAAGTTGTACCTAGGTGATCAGAAGATTGACATGGCACCCAAAGAGATGTTTGCACGGTACAGGGAGGGAGACCCTGTAAAACTGAGAGAAGTTGCAGAGTATTGTATCAAAGATACTCTCCTTCCACATAGACTCATGAAGAAGTTGTGTATTCTTCTGAACTTGGTTGAGATGGCAAAGGCGACATGGGTTCCAGTTACATTCCTCGTGGAGCGTGGGCAGCAAATTAAGGTCTTTTCCCAACTGACCAAGAAGGCGAGGGAACTTGGCTTCATGGTTCCGACTATTCGGTATGGTGCCATCCCCGAAGAACCCTATGAGGGTGCCACAGTCCTAGAGGCACAAAAGGGTGCATATTACACACCTATCACTGCCCTTGATTTTGAAGCCTTGTATCCGAGTATCATGATGGCCCACAACCTCTGTTATTCGTCGTATGTAATGGATGAGAGGAAGTATGGTAACATACCTGGTATTGAGTATGAGACTTTCAATATTGGTGATCGCACCTACAAGTTTGCACAGGGTGTACAAAGTCTCTTACCAGAAATCCTTCTAGAGCTCAAACAGTTCCGAAAACAGGCTAAGAGAGATATGGCTGCAGCGACAGGTTTCATGAAGGAAGTCTACAATGGAAAGCAGCTCGCCTATAAAATCAGTATGAACTCTGTATATGGTTTCACGGGTGCGGGTAAAGGTATCCTACCATGTGTTCCCATTGCTTCCACAACAACTTATAAGGGTCGTAGTATGATTGAGGATACTAAGACATACGTAGAGGCAAACTTCCCGGGTGCCAAGGTAAGATACGGAGACACGGATTCAGTCATGGTTGAGTTTGATGTTGGGGGTCGTACAGGTGAGGAGGCCGTCGCCTATAGTTGGGAGGTGGGTGAGAGAGCTGCTGAGGAGTGTAGTGCCCTCTTCAAGAAACCAAATAACTTGGAACTTGAGAAGGTATATTGGCCCTATTTCCTCTATTCAAAGAAGCGTTATGCTGCGAAACTTTGGACAAAGGGTAAAGATGACAATATGCATATGGACTATATTGATGTAAAGGGTCTTCAACTTGTGAGACGCGACAACACACCCCACATGAGAGAGGTATGCAAAGAACTTCTTGATGTAATTCTCACTTCAAGTGACCCTGGACCACCCAAAGAATTGGCTAAAGAGCGCGCTATTGAATTACTCTCGGGGGATGTCCCAAATAATAAGTTGATTCTAAGTCAAGGTCTTTCGGATACATATAAGGTAGGGGGTAACAAAGTGTCTGTCACGAGTGCAGAAAGTGTGAATATTAATCAATCGCATGTAAGAGTTGTCACCAAGATGCGGGAGCGGAAGCCTGGATCTGAACCACAATCTGGAGATAGAGTCCCATACATTCTTACAAAGACTGGTGATCCCAAAGCCAAGGCATTCGAAAAGGCTGAAGACCCTAAATACGTCGAAGATCATAAGATTCCCGTGGACTATCATTACTATTTTTTGAACAAGTTCTTGAATCCGGTATGTGATCTTCTCGATCCCCTGTATGAGAATGTAAAGGAAGACATATTCGGTGAAATTATCAATCAGCATAAACCACCTAAACCCAAGAGGGATCCAGCTCTAAGTACTATGAAGAAGGATGACCTCATGGCAGAGTGTAAGCGTCTTGGTTTAGAAGAAGATGGTACATTGGTGATTCTACGGAGCCGTATTAAAGAATCAAGAATGAAAAAAGAAGAATCTATTGAAGACCTATTTAAAAATTACGATCTAAATAATAGTAAGAATGAGTCTAACTGAAAGAATCACAAAACTTGTTGATGACGAATTAGAAGATAGAGTGAGTTTAATCATCAATGATTATGCAATGAAAATTTCAAAAAAATATGGTATTTCTCTAGATCTCTTATTGAGAGATATACCCGAAAGTTACACGAGTATGACGTGTAAGGGAACAAAATCAAATGGTCAACGTTGTGGATTCAAGGCGGGTGACGATGGATACTGTCGACATCATATATGTCAGGGTAAACGTATAACTGTTAGAAGTATCTCATCATCAGAGTTACATACACATGGCCCGGAACAAATGTTTGTGAGAGGGTGTCCAGGATGTGAATCTTCGAATGAGCTTATAGATTTAGGTATTTAATAATATAATGAACAAAAACGACATTCTGCTAAATTCTATAAACAATTTCTATAACGATGATAAGAATAAAACTACACTTTTGAATATTCTAGATAAATCGAGTGGTATTTCTCTCCGGAATTTGGAATGGTTTATCACAAATTACGCAAGGAAGAATCATACATCTTATGAAACGGGTAATGGTAAACTTTTTACTGTACATTGTGCATATAAATCCAGTCTTAACGGATATAGTAAACAATTATTTGACCCATTTTGTAGAGCTCAGAAGATTACATACAGTATACCTGGTACAACGCGTGATATTCAAACAACCCTAGCTCAGTTAAACTTTATAAAATGGTGTATCAAAAATAATATCATTGATTACATTTCCGATAATAAAGACACCTTATTTAATAAGCAGATGACATAAAACCTTTATCAAAAACAAATGTTTGATACCCAGTATAATACATATTTAATGAATATGTGTTTGATTCTATATCAACTTCATTGGTATCCAATTTAACTTCTATCAATGTTTTATCAGATTGTATCTGACTGAAATCCAAGTTCCCCGATGGTTCCACATTAATCGGATTCATCGAGAAACTATATGTATAAACATTTCTAAAAGGCCTAGCTAACCTATTTTGAAATGGTACGAGATATTTGAAATAATTATGATTTGTTTTAGTGACATTTGGTAACTTATTTCCATTAATGTAAAAACTCGCACTATCCATGATTGGATCAAAAAATGTTTGAATATCGTCGAAACTTACATTAGATGAAAAATTGAATCTATTTTGACATAAATACTCCTCTTCGGTTGGAGGGACGGGGTTACCCTTTGGTTCGTCTTCCTTCTCAAACTTGGTATTTCTCAAAAACCAATGTAGACATTTGACCGGAATATTGGGTACCAGGTTATTTATTACGGTGTCTATTCCCAACTCACTTACGATACTTGGATGTCTTCTAACAATATCAGTTGTAAACACTTGTCTTCGCGTGGATAAAAAATTGCGTTCTTCCGCACTTACAGTGATCTCTTCCGTGATTAGGTTAAATGAAGGCAGCTCCAAAACATCCGTGGTATCTGTAAAAAATGTTTGTTTATGAAAATCTAATTCAAACTCTATCTTTTGACGGAATATAGAACACACTGGGAAATATGGTCGATTTGGTTGATTAGTAGAATACTCATCACTCGCATATTTTCGAGTAAAAAATAATTGTAACGGTATTACCAGATTTGATTCATATTGAGCAACTGAATCATTATTTGTAGATTCGTCGTAACCAAGTGATCTATTAATTAAAAACCTATTTGCTACCTTTTCAGAAATTTCTAGGTATAATTCATCATAAATAATTCCCCAATCGTCATAAATCTTTTCAACCTCAAGGTCATCAACACGCATTGTTATACTCTTTAGAATATGTCGCCCCAATTGATCTGCATAATTTCCATCTGATATCCCAGGCATCGTGATACTCAGATACATATTACTTAACAAATCCCCCATATTTCTAGGGTTAAATTCAACTTTTATAGTCTGACCGAAAGGCCAATTTGCAATGGTTCCATTATTAATAACATTCTTACTTCTCTGATATTTTCTAAAGTCTGAATGAACTTTATCCGATTTATCATTAAAGAACGATTCTTCTGGGTCTTTGGAAAGTAGATATGAATCCTGCTTTCCAATAGCTTTTAGGGAAATCTTTGCAGCTTCACCCATGCTTACTATTGTTTACATATTTTTAATATCCGTTTTCCACATTGTAATGTGACTCGTCTTCAACATTCTTTCTAGGTCTTCGTTGGCCTGTTTTGCTTCATCCATAAGGGCTTTGACACGTTCCTCAGTATATTCAACCGTCCTCGTATTGAGGAGATAGTCCAAGTTTCCATCAATCAATGGAAATGTTGAGGACATTTCCTGTTCGAGGTCCTGCTTCTTTCTCTTGAATACTACTAGTTTACCCTCGATGACCATAGAAACAAACTTTGATTTATGGCTACACATTTCAGTCTTCTTTTGAAGTACATCGATGAGATGGGCCTTTCTCATCTTATAATGTTCTAAGCGAAGTTCCACAAAGTCTGTTAGAATCTCTTCGGGACTGGCATACTTATGAATACCCTTCGTTGGGTGAAAGAGGTGCATGTTTGAGACACGGAATGTCTTTCTCAATTTGAGATCTTTGAGGAGATCCTTTCCTGCGTACTCCATGATTTCAAAATGAACATCCTCAGTAGTGGAGTTATTGATAAACCCTCCAATAAGTTTTTTTTCCACTAGTGTGTCAAGATACTCCTTATAGTCCTGCGTCCAGCGACCCGGGGGTAATTCAGTCACCACGATGTTATTCCCTGACCAATTCCATACACCTTCCATCATCCATGTATCCTCCTCCTTGTGGACAACCCCTTTGAAACCCCTAAACCAAGGTCGCATAGGCACTATTTCCTCACCCGATAGAACTCGTTTGACATTTGCTTTGATATCATCGGGGTTGAAAGGAGGTACATAGCAACTGAAACCTGTACCAATACCTTCAGTCCCATTGACCAAAACCATTGGTAAGGTGGGCATGTAAAAGTCGGGTTCGATGGAGCGACCGTCATCATCCAGGTAATTGAGAACAGCGTCGTCCCTGGGATCAAAGATCTTTCGCGCATCCTTGGTCAGCTTCGTGAAGATATATCTCGTCTGGCTAGCATCCTTTCCCCCCATCAGCCGTGTTCCAAATTGACCACATGGTTCGAGAAGGTTGATATTGTTAGACCCAGTGTAATCATTCGCCAACTTCACGATCGTATCCGCGAGGGAAACTTCGCCGTGATGGTATGCACTCTTCTCAGCGACAAATGCCGCCAATTGGGCAACCTTCATTTCATCCTTGAGATTCTTTTTGAAGCATGCAAACATAACCTTACGTTGCGATGGTTTGAGACCATCTGCCATATGAGCGATAGACCTCTTGAGATCAGCGAGACTGAAATTGATCAAGTCCTTGTGTATAAAATCTGAAATGTCCAACTGTTTCACATTCCCATATGCTACCTCAAGTTGGTCAGCATCCTTCGCTGTGTTTTCGAGAAGCCAGGTCTTTCGAGAATCCGCCTTCTTTTTATCAAAAGCGAGAACGATTGATTCGTCCGTCATATTGTCTACATCAAATCTAACAGTCAAGTCTTGGATTTTCTTGAAGTACTCACGGGCTTCCACTGATGTAGAAGTACCCAAACCCTTATAGTACTTGACTTTCCACCCAGCCCTGCCATCACCGTACCAGGTCCTAAACGCAGAGTCGGTGTAAAAAGACTTGATCTGTGAACCCTTAGTCGCCTTGATGATTGGTGTCACCATACTCACCACAAAGTTGAGTTTGAGGAGGCTCGGCCAGAAATAGTGAATCATGTTTAGGATGAGACCCTTGATGTGCGACCCATCGTTATCAGCATCCGTCATGATCATTAAACGCCCATAGCGAAGATCGGAGACGGTGGTGTACTCCTTCCCCTGTTGGAGACCCAAAATCTTCTTGAGGTCATTGAACTCCTGGTTCGATGTCAGTTGTGCCACAGAGACATCCCTTACATTCTTACACTTACCACGAAGTGGAAAGACACCATAATGGTCTCTCCCAACCACCGAGAGACCGGCGACAGCCAAGGTTTTTGCTGAGTCACCCTCGGTTACGATGAGTGTACAATCTTTCGAATGTTTAGTTCCCGCCTTATTTGCATCATCCAACTTGGGAATACCAGTAATAGTAGACTTACGGGCACCGTCAGACTTTGCAAGCTCCTTCATTTCCTTAAATTTTGAGAGTGCCAAGAGTTCATCTGCAACACCCGTCTTGAGAACATTCTTGATGAAGCTCTTTGGGGGATCAAACTTACTCCCAAAGTCTTGAGACTTTGAAGTACATTCCGACTTAACCTGACTAGAAAAGTTTGGATTCTCGATGGTGGCTCGCACAAAGATATTGAACGCGTTCTTCACCTGTTGGGGCTTCAGTTTGATCTTTTTCGCCATTTCATCGATGATAGCTCCAGCCACATGAGATGCGACATGATCTACGTGGGATCCACCCTTCGTAGTACATATACCATTTACAAAGGAGACCTGTTCCATACCATTCTCTGATGGACCAATAGAAACAGACCAACGGTCAGTCGTGAAAGAGGATAATTCATTCACACCTTCATGCATTTTCGCATAGACTTCGAAGTTTTGTTTTGGTATAACTTCCCCATTGAATTTCACTTTACAATTTGAAGATGTACAGATATTAGCATCCCAAACACGTTTCTCGAAAATTTTATAAATGTTAAAGTCCATTTTGCTCATCCCAAACCGTTTCCAATCGGGGACGAATGTGATAGATACAGAAGAAGTTGCGCCGGAGTATTTTTTAATTTTTGGGGGTTCGCACACCGTCATATTGTTCGACCATTCTTGAGAGTAGGTCTGTTTCATCTCATGATCTTTGACCATGATAGAAAAACTTGTTGAATAAATATTTGTCAGTTTTGCACCATAACCGTTACGACCCCCAACGATACGCTTTTGGGTATCATCATAGTTGGTACTCGTGAGAAGGTGTCCAAATACAAGTTCGGGGTTCCATATACCTTCCTTTTCATGCATACGAACACTGATACCACCAAGAGGACCGTTGTTCTCGATGGTGATGGCACCATTTATTTTGTCAATATTAATTGAGACGTTTGTAACACTCGTAGGATACATAGAGTTGCGGTCGATTGCGTTGACGAGGATTTCATCAAATATCTTGAGGAGGGCTGGGGAATACTTCAAACTCGTCTTATCAAACTTGTCATTTTTTAGAATCCAGTAGGGTTCGGTACCTAATTCAACCGGTCCCACGTAGGAATCAGGTCTCTTGAGGACATGTTCGATATGGGTGAGTTTTTGTACACTTTCTCCCATTCTTTCTTTCTTTCTTTATTTTTAAAGCTTTATTTCTTTACTTAGGTTTATTAAAATTTATCTCAGTTAATAGTAAATGTCTAACACTGAAAAGATTAAAAAGTTGGAAAATGAACTTCGCAACATGAAGAAGAAACTTTTCAACGTTCAAAACAATTTACAACAACTTAATAACAATAACAAAAATAATTCAAACAAAAACAAAAATGTAACGACGTGGATGAACGTTAGTATGTCAGCTTCAAACAAGAATGATATAAAGCCATCCAAGCGTGCTTACATCAAGACTAATGTCACTAACGGTAAGATCAGAACTGTATACAACAGGAATGGTTTGAAGGACTGGCTCTCTCGCACAAAGAATGTGGGTAAAAACGCGAAGCAGCCAAGTCCCCTCACCCGTAAATCATTTGGGTACAATAACATCAAGAAGTATCCTCCTAGACTTATTGTCAAGATGAAGAAGTAATTTTTTTCAGTGTTACATATAGAAGATGTATCTATATCTCATAGCTGCAATTTTTATACTATTTTTAGTTATGCAAAATAAGACACGTGGTATGAAAAAATCTATAGAAAAGTTAGTGAGGCAGTCAGCGCGATATGCAGTGGCAGCACAACAAGATTCTTCTCCTGTTATCTCCGTTCTTCACGCTAATTATGCTGCAGCGTATCTATATGCTCTCAAAGATATAGCGACAGATTCACAGATTCATAATGCCACAGGTATTGACGTAAAGAAGTTTAAGGATCATATAATAAACGTTCAGGACATGGTAACACAAAAGACCTCTGAGAAGTGCCCGGAGTTTGTCGGTGAAGTTGATATTTATCTGACCCAAATTGGGGGTGAAGTGAGCACCTAAGTCGCGGCTCATAATGATGTAAAAGGTAACTCACAAAATGCAAGTGATTCGTGACACCCTCTGGACTGCCTGTCTCTCTGATGCGACGAAGATGTATCGCCTCAGAGAGCCGGATGATAAATGCCACCACCTCGCGGATGCTACATGGAAAATGAAGATGAGGTACAAGGAGATTGAGGATAAGAAGAAAGAAAATACATTAATATTTCTTGATGCACCACCAAAAGATATTGAAATTCAACAACGTACACAACAAAATATTTGTTGTGCCATCACAATGGCTGGTAAGAAGTGTCGTTTTAAAGCTGTTTGTGGAAAATACTGTCGAAAACACAAAGTCGTAAACACTTCGATTGGAGAGAAAATGGATATTAGCAGTCTATTAGGAAAACTAGATGGAATTAAAATCACAGACTAGTTATAAAGAATATGTTGGACCAAGAAACTCTCAGACCTGTAATAATAGCTATGGCTCTTTACATAACAATAAGTATTCTCATTCCTAAGATAATAAAGAAACCCACTGGTATTCAAGCAGTTGATGATTTAGTCATGACTACCATAGCTCAAAAGGATTCATTGATGAGTGGTACTATCCTCATTGGTATTGTTGTCCTCGCTACCAATTACATTCAAAACGAACTCTTTTAGAATATTTTCATTTCCGACCAGTTTTTTAGTATGATCGTGGTTCATATATCGAACTCGGTTATCATACGCGTGTTTCATAAACTCCAAGAGTTGATCAAAGTTCGGATCCCCCCAAGTCATCCCTTTTTTGAATAGGAAGTCATCTTTGTCCAATTCTTGAAGTTTACAGTCAATAGTATATGGTGTTTTTACATATTCTGGTGCACCACCATAATTTGTTATGATCACTGGTTTATTTCTAAGTGCTGCTTCTACAGCCCCCATACCCACACCTTCAGAATGTGAAAAGTTTACATAACAATCACAACGATCATGTATTTCGTTCATTTCTTCATCTGACACAAGACTATTTATAACTTCTACTCGTGGTAATTTGATATTAACATCACCCCCACACGTAGCCTTTACAACAAGGCGTGTATTTGGTTTATTAAGTCGAATAAATGCTTGAAGAATATCATTGAACTTCTTTCGAGGATCCATAATGTTACCTATATGGTAAAATGTGTAAGGTCTTTCACGTGGCATAGGTATATGAGCATGAATTACATAAAACTCGTTATCAGGGAATTGACGAGAAAGAACTCTTTTACAAAACTCACTTGGAACCGCAACACGCTTAAACTCTTTCATAATCAGGCCGTAGTCTTCGTGAACGGTTTCGGTTTCACAAACTGTCATACAGGCGAGGTTTTTTACTCGAGTTCGAATATACTTAAGATATTCAATGTGATTTTTAATTGGGAGCATAAAAACTAAACCATGTTCTGATACAGGCAATACACTTCCAAATGTGTGATATTCCGACCCAGGGAACAATTCTGTATATTTATTGGCATGTTGTCCTATACCGGAAATTAAATTAGGACCTATCACGATCATTTAGTTTAAAGATAATCTCCCCTTTATATATATATAATATGGAACTCCTACGCAAAGAGATTGAACATGAGATGAAACGCACTCGTCTAGACAAGGCACGCCTTTACGATCTTCTTTTGAGGATTGTTGATAGTTCTTCCACTGGGGGTTCAGCCCCCGCTGGCCCCACCGGCCCCGCCGGCCCCGCCGGCCCCACTGGTTCTGTCGGTTTGAATGGCCCGGGCTGTGAATGTAAATGTGTGTCAACTGGGGTTGTCCCTGTTCAAGAAAAGGGCACGAACGTTACATCAGTTAAGAAGACCCCTGTCAAGAAGAAGGTTGTCACAACTGCATAATTTAAGACCACCTCTCCATCCACCTTGATTTTATAACCTTCCAATGTTTATCCTTTTCTACACCAGTTGGTAATTTAGTATCCATACGTATTGCGAGTTTAAGTTCGATTTCGGTGACATTTTTTTCACTGAAACCTTTACCAATATCAACAAAAGCTCCGATTATCTCATTATAACTCGGAACTTCTTCATAGTTTTCAAAGCTTTTAACAATTTCTTCGATCATTTATTGAAATAGTGATAACTTCTTTATATCAATAAATGAATTAAATTGAACATTTAATAAATGATTTACATAGAGGGTGAAGAACCACGATTTGTCCACCATACAAAACCACCAAAAATAGCTACTAAAATTGCTATAAGGACTCCAAATGAATACTTTTCTCTTGGAGGTTCTGGTGGTTTATCTGGTAGTTTTTGTACATTTTGATTCAGTATATCTATTTTACCTGTAAGTGTCTCTATAGCTTGTATAATTTGTAAGTTCCTATCTTTTGGTTTTTCTTTTATGTTAACCGTTGTAATTTCGAGTACCATGTACCATTTTGCATTTGGTTGTAGTAAAATATAGTCACCATCATCCTGGTGTTCGTATATTTTGAAGTTTAACTTTTTTATAGATATTGGATTGAAATAGTTTTGATGTCTATTGAAAAGTTTTGCTTGTTTGTCCCTCAATATAATCCCGTTACTCCCAGAAAAATGTCTTTCAAGTGGTATTCTAGCGAAAATCTGCCCGTGTCTTTCATCTAAAAGCTGAGCAACCTTTGGAACATCCGGACAAACTATATCCACATATTTTGCTATATTTGTACTCAAGTTGGAGCTGTTTTCACCGATTTGGGTGACATAGAAATCTACCATTTTAATTCCTAAAACTCGACTCATATCTTCAACGTGTGTATTTGATTTTAGTTGAAGGTCAAGTGAGAAGTTATTATTTGTACCATTTACAAACGTCGAATCGATTACAATATATTGAACCTTCTTAGGTATGTCCTCGATTGACATTCTGAAATATACTGATATAAAAAAAATAGAACATTATTACATATGAAAAGTTATTTCAAAGAAGGAACAGATCTCAAAATTAGATATTTCAAAAATGGTCCAAACATCATTATCAAACAGATATCAGATGACGATGTAGTCATATATGAACAGGATACGAATATCGCTAATGGTTTTGTAGTATGTGAAAATCAAAATAGTAAATGTGTAATCCAATAAAAGTTAAATAAGGAATACACCCGTAAAAGAAGTAGATAAGATGTCTACTATTAAGATTAAATGTCATAAGGATTGTCGTCCAAACATCATTATCAATAATTATGACTGTTGTGAGTCTGAGTCTGAGTCTGAGTCTGAGCCCCCTTCCGAATCCGAGACCAAGTGTGATAATTTAGATGACCCAAAACCCTATCACGGTAAAGGATTCCGTGTATATTTTGACAGTCATGAGGATAAGAGATTTTTTATGCAAGCTTTCGGTTTTAAGTAAAATAATGGGAAAAGTTTCTCAATATATTTATAAGTAACTTAGAACAAATACAAGCTTAGTTTGTAAGGATGGAAGAATTACAAACTATTATGCAAATAATAGATCGTCATTCCGATTCTATACCTGAAGGAGATTACCTTGAGTTATGTAATCGAATGAGAAAACTTTATAAATCGGAAGGTGAATGTAAAACGATATTCGACTATGAAGAACCTATGCGAAATGTATTAGGTATTACCAACGATGATGTATATTCTACGCATTTTCTAAATCATTATTTAGATACATCAGTCAGTATAGATAGAATGTTTTTGGAAAATCAGATCGAATATCTCACAAGAGAAGAAGAATACCTTAGACCTTTAAAGCGTATATCGAAAACTATTCGAGTTTCTGCTATAAAGCATTACTGTAACATGAACAATATAAGACTTGAACAATATACACCAGAAGATCTAAAACATTTTCAAGAAAATACTGGTTATGTATTTGATCATGAGGGTTTAAGTTTTAAGAATAGTTTAAAAAAACTGTATAAATACTATATGTTTTTGGAGAATAATTATAGACATAGGATAAGAGTATTATTGAATAATCGTATAGATCAATTTATTTCAAAATTAGATGATCTCGAAGATATATGATAGTTTCAGTGTGTATAAAAAATAGATGTATATATTAAATGGCTGGTAAATCACAATTGCCGATAATTTTCGCTTTTGTTATGTTTTTATCTGTTATTGTAGGGGGTGGTATAGGTGCATACTACCTCTTTGTACCAGTCAACGATAGCTCGGGTAGTGGCTCGGGTAGTGGCTCGGGTAGTGGCTCCGGAAGTGGCTCAGGAAGTGGCTCCGGAAGTGGCTCAGGAAGTGGCTCGGGTAGTGGCTCAGGTAGTGGCTCGGGTGCTGGTGCTGGTGCAGGTGCGGGTGCTGGTGCTGGTGCAGGTGCTGGTGCAGGTGCAGGTGCTGGTGCAGGTGCAGGTGCGGGTGCAGGTGCGGGTGCTGGTTCGGGAAGTGGTTCGGGAAGTCCAATGGGATATAGGAACGTAGGTGGAGCAGGTTGTCATAGGGATTATGTTTTGGCTGCTAATGAATGTCGCCCACTAACAAGTGATACAGTTGGTCAGCAGAGTAATGGATGTTGGCATTGTTTAGAAAGTGGTCAGGGTAATATATTAGCAGCATCATACCCAAAATATTTGGGGGCGATTAGCAATATTAAGACCGGGTACCAATATATAGGAGAAGGGGGGTGTTCAGAAGATATTGCAGTACCTCTCGGAAAATGTAACGAGAACACAGAGTGTCTCGCAGCTGGGCAACAGGAAAATGGATGTTGGCATTTATTGAAAGAAGGCGACGGCCCTCTATCCAACTACAAGAAATACACCAGATAAAATATCTCCATATTATATATCATGGCGAAGGCTCAGACACAAATAATAATGGCATTCGTCATATTACTGATTTTAGTTGGTGGTGGTATGGCTACTTATTTTGTAATTCAAGGTGGAGAGGATGATGCGGCGAAAGCCGCTGCGGCGAAAGCCGCTGCTGCGGCGGCGGCAGGCTCGGGAAGTGGCTCGGGAAGTGGCTCGGGAAGTGGCTCGGGTGCTGGTGCTGGTGCTGGCTCGGGTGCTGGTGCTGGTGCTGGTGCTGGCTCGGGTGCTGGAGCGGGTGCTGGAGCGGGTGAAGTTGGACCTGCCCCACCTTGTTCGAATCAGTGGGCTAGTCGCATCAAAGTGTGTGAAGATGACCCCACTTGTGTCGCTACAGGACAACACTCAAATGGTTGTTGGCAAATATTAACAAGTGATGAACAGGTCACACAAGAACTCAATAACTATCAACCACTCGTTCAGCGAGCAAACGATTTTTCGTTATTTTTTCTGGGTCCCGCGGGTACCGCTGCCTGTACAAATAATGAACAGGGTCCTAAAAACGCCTGTGCCAATGATGCGCAGTGTTCTGCAATTGGGCAACAGACAAATGGGTGCTGGCAAATGTTAGCAAATACAGGTTCGGTAACGAAAAAACTTTCTGATTACCAGAAGGTTTTATTGAGAAAACAGGTTGGTGTTGCTTCAGGCGATCCTGCTACCCCTACTACCACTACTACCCCTACTACCACTACTACCCCTGCTACCACTACTACCCCTACTACCACTACTACCCCTACTACCACTACTACCCCTACTACCACTACTACCCCTACTCCTGTTCCATATACACGAAATGGTAGTGGTGCGTGTACAGGTGACTGGGCTTCGCAGATAACATTGTGTGCGACTGATGATAGCTGTGATGCAATTGGTCAACACCTCAATGGTTGTTGGCAAAAGATGTCGGGAGACACTCTTGATACCGGTATATATGCCAGTGTATTAAATGGTGATTCTGGGCGTATGTTGTTACAAAAGAATAACTCATTCAAACAATCTTACCTGGGGAGTGCCGGGTGTACGGGCACTGAAGATGCTAAACAGGCTTGTAGAGTTGCAGCTAACTGTACCGCGGTTGGTAAACAAAGCAATGGCTGCTGGCATACACTCCAAAATACGGGGACGGATAAAAAGAGTTTAAGTAGTTATAGTGAAGTTATAATGCGTATGGCTCTTGGTACTGCCCCTGCCCCTACTACCCCTGCCCCTACTGCCCCTGCTGCCCCTACTGCATCTAACTATAGCTACCTTGGAGACGGGGCGTGTTCAGGTGACTGGAAAACTGCCATTGATCTATGTTCCGTTGATACAACGTGTTCTGCAATTGGGCAACAGACAAATGGGTGCTGGCACAAACTGAAGGGTGACAATGCTACTGCAGCTACTTATGCCAGCTACAAACCCCTCCTTGAACGTAAGAACCAATTTGGTTTATTTTACATAGGTGAGGGTGGTAACAACAATGCTTCAGAAGGTGCTGTGAAGTGGGCTTGTAAACAAAACACAGCATGTGTCGCTGCTGGTAGACAATCTAACAAGTGGTGGCACCTACTTGGACAGAGTGGCTCGGGTGCTGCTAAAAATCTGAAAACTACCTATACAAAGGGTGTGTATCTTCATAATGATGTAAAAAACGCGACTGCCCCTGCCCCTACTGCCCCGTCTGGGGGTCGTTCCGATCCTAAACTGAAAAATGACATCAAGAAAATTGGTATGTACAAGGGTATCAATGTGTATGAATGGAATTGGAATGGTATTGCTATGTCCACATATGGTTATAAAGGCCGATGTGTTGGATTTATGGCGGATGAGATAAATTCCAAGTATATTGATACGGATGTTTATGGATACAAATATATTAAGGGAGATACAATTGTTGCTAAGGCTTTGGATGAGGTTCGCGCAAAGTACATGTAAAAACCAATAGCAACCTAAGTCGCCCCCCTCCCCCTGTAAAAGATACAAATCCCCCCGATGGACGAAATTCTCACCGAACTCCGTGCATTGCGTCTTGAGGTTGCTGAGTTGCGTGGACACCGCAATGTATCCCCCCAATCTAAGAAGGTTCCGTGTAAGGGTGTTACTGGTAAGGGTACTGTGTGCCGCAATGGTGCCCTCCCCGATTGTGAATATTGTAGGATGCACTCTAGGGAGCCTAAGATGAAGAAGGAGCCTAAGATGAAGAAGGAGCCTAAGATGAAGAAGGTACAACCTGAGCACACCCACCTGATTGGTGAGACACCTGTGGACCCGTGCCCCCTGTGTGAGACCCATGGGGATGTTTGGGATCCTCACCTCCCCGATTCTGACTTTGAGGGTCCAGATATTACAGAGAGATTGAGGGAATTGTTGGCACGTGAAGATAATCAATAATAAAGTATAAAAAATTATATACAAAATAGTTTTAAAGTGTTTGAAGTTGTAAAATAGAATCTAGTTATTATTGATACCAATATGAGACATATGAATATTAGGAGTCTTTAAAAGTTTACAAAGTTTGTGAAAGTTTTAATAAATACGAGTCGCTACGCTCCGGTCACTGCCGCTAACCCTCTACGCGCCGCGCGCCAATGTATGATATCATGGAAGTAACAATCGCCTAAGTAATTTTAGTAAATACAAGAAGTATCAAAAAAGTAAACAGCACGTACAACGTCGTTACTTCGTGTTCAACTTGAACAAAGATGAACACTCAAATGCTTGTGGTCCACAGACTGATGGAAATGCTTGACGACAACGCTCAACAAGTTCCAGAAGGCTTCTATTTGGAGGTATGTAACCAATTAAAAACCTTACACGGGGCGGTAAAAATCCGACCAGAACTCGACGCCCAATGGCGTGTGTTGGATGAGGCCGAGCGGATGTTGAACAGGAAAGCGGAAAAGTTAAAAGAAGATCAGGAGCATCTCAACTACCGCGTCTTAAACTACAACAAAAGGGCGACTGCATATTTGGAAAAGGTGAAAAAATACAATAAGGCGGCGGCGTCGGTCAAGCGGGTGCGTGCGTGGCAATTGGATCGTGAAGCGCGTCTAGATGATCGCGAGGATAACATCACCCTCGCCGATCTTCAAAGGAGTCTGATTTCCCAGTAAAGTAGAATTAAGTTTTAATAAATACGAGTCGCTTCGCTCCAGTCATGGCCGCGACACCTGTCACATTTAGACATAGTTTACAATTAACATAGGGGTCACACTAAAACCTTACCAAATCACGAGAAACGCATAAAAACGCATAAAAACGGTTGTCGTGGCCTGGGTTTTCTTTAT
>Ga0208903_1000717_pt1 | contig 23509 bp, 24 predicted proteins | sample AntAceMetag02UKJ_FD_184769 | JGI IMG/M metagenome (GOLD analysis project Ga0208903, IMG submission 184769) | Saline lake microbial communities from Ace Lake, Antarctica - Antarctic Ace Lake Metagenome 02UKJ (SPAdes) (version 2) | ecosystem: Environmental > Aquatic > Non-marine Saline and...
TAATTGGAGTCCCTGTAGGATTAGCATCATCACAAGGCCACTGGATACTGCCTAGTTCTTTTAATTTAGCCCAACTTACTCCCTTAAAGGTTGGAGTTAGTTCTGCTATTTCATCTAGTATTTCTGAAGCACTAGAGTATTCCATTTTATAACCAAGTGCATTAGATAGCATCTGTGTTATTTCCCAATCTTCATATCCATTCTTAGGAGCCATTACTCTTCTTACTGGGCTTATCCTTCTTTCAGCATTAGTAAATGTTCCTGACTTTTCTAAGAATGATGATCCTGGCAAAAATACATGTGCATACATAGCTGTTTCATTTAAGAATAAATCCTGTACTATAACACACTCCATTTCTTTTAATGCGTGTGTTACGTGTTTAGTATTTGGATCACTTTGTGCTATGTCCTCACCCTCAATATAGATTCCTTTAAACATTCCATCTATAGCGAAATCTAACATATTTGGAATACGTAGTCCTGGTTCGTGGTCTAACTTAACTCCCCAATGGTTTCCAAAAAGATCTCTGGTTGCTTGGTCACTAACGTGCCTATAACCTGGAAATTCGTGTGGGAAACTGCCCATATCACAAGCACCCTGAACGTTGTTCTGTCCACGTAACGGATTTACTCCTGCTCCATTCTTACCTAGGTTACCAGTAGCCATTGCAAGGTTAGCTATTCCCATAACCATTGTTGTTCCTTGACTATGTTCGGTTACTCCTAGCCCATAGTAAAATGCTGAATTACCTGGTTCGGCGTACATTCTTGCGGCTTCGCGTATTAATTTAGGATCAACTCCTGTTTCTAGTCCTAATACTTCTGGACTGTTTTCTTTTCTACTAACAAATTCTTTCCACATTTCGTAGCTGTCTAGTTCACAACGATCGTTTATGTATTGTTCTTGACAACGCCCTTCTGTTACTATAACGTGTGCAATGCTGGTTATCATTGCTACATTAGTACCTGGTTTAAGCTGTAGGTGTAACCCACCATTGCCGTGTACTGTGTGTAATATGTCAATCTCACGTGGATCAATTACTATTAATTTCATTCCATCACGTAGTCTACGTTTCATATGACTTGCAAACACTGGATGACCGTCTGTAGGATTAGCACCTATTATAACTGCTACATCTGTTTCTTTAATACTATCAAAGTCTTGTGTTCCAGAGCTTTCACCTAAGGTGGCTTTTAATCCATATCCTGTTGGAGAATGACAAACTCTTGCACAGGTATCTACATTGTTATTTCCAAATGCCGCACGTACTAATTTTTGTACTAGATATGTTTCTTCATTTGTACACCTACTTGATGTTATCCCACCTACTGAGTTACGCCCATATTTTTCTTGCAATCTTTTTAATTCACTTGCGGCATAATTAATTGCTTCTTCCATGGTTACTTCTTTCCATGGATCATCTATTGACTTACGTATCATCGGAGTTGTTATTCTATCTTTATGTGTAGCGTACCCCCAGGCAAAACGTCCTTTCACACATGAATGTCCATGGTTAGCACCGCCATCTTTGTTTGGAACCATACGTATAACTTGGTCCCCTTTCATCTCAGCATTAAAACTACAACCAACTCCGCAATAAGCACATGTTGTTGTTACGCTACTATCTGGAATTCCGTGATCTATTACTGTTTTTTCTATTAGTGTTGCTGTTGGACATGCTTGAACACACGCACCACAGCTCACACATTCACTATCCATAAAGTCTTTATTGCCAGAAGATACTTTTGAATCAAATCCTCTTCCATCAATGGTTAACGCATACGTTCCTTGAACTTCTTCACAAGCTCTTACACATCGAGAACATACAATACACTTACTAGGATCAAATGTAAAGTACGGATTAGTTTCATCTTTAACAGCATCCAAATGATTCTCACCGTCATAGCCATAGCGAACCTCTCTTAAACCAACTGCTCCAGCCATGTCTTGTAGTTCACAGTCACCATTTGCGGCACAGGTTAAACAGTCTAATGGATGATCGGAAATATATAGTTCCATTACTCCGCGTCTTAGTTCTTCTAGTTTTGGGGTTTGGGTGCGTACCTTCATATTCTCGCTTACAGGTGTGGTACAGCTTGCAGGGTAACCCTTTCTTCCTTCTATTTCAACCAAACAAAGTCTACAGCTACCAAATGGATCTAGACTATCCGTGGCGCAGAGTTTTGGAATACTAGTACCGTTGATTTTTGCGGCTGCCATAATACTTGTACCTTCAGGCACAGTAAGTTCACTTCCGTCAATTTCAAGGGTAATGGTGGGTTCTGTGGTTTTTAATGGAGTACCGTAATCAACTGGTTTAGTTAAGCTCATACTCATATTTATACTAGTATCTGTAGGTATCCACTTTGTAGGGCCCGTTAACAGGAACGCTAATATAGTCCGCTTGTGCTTTAGACAGTTTAGTCAACTCCGCACCCACCTTGGCTAGATGTAGTTCTGCTACTTTTTCATCTAGATGTTTAGGTAAGAGATACAATTTACCTGTTTCGTAGTTGTCAGGATTATTAAACAGTTCTATCTGTGCTAGCACTTGGTTAGTAAATGAGTTTGACATAACGTAACTTGGATGTCCTGTTGCACAACCTAGGTTAATTAATCTACCTTTTGCTAGGATAATAATCTTGTTACCATTTGGTAAGGTGACATGATCCACTTGTGGTTTAATCTCGTCCCAATCTAAATCTTGTATACCAGCGATGTCTATTTCTGAATCAAAGTGTCCAATGTTGCATACGATAGCATTGTGTTTCATAGCTAGCATGTGTTCTCTAGTAATAATATCAATGTTGCCTGTTGCTGTTACAAAGATGTCTGCTTTATCTTTAGCATAATCCATAGTAACTACACGGAAGCCTTCCATTGCGGCTTGTAAGGCACAGATTGGATCTACTTCAGTTACCCATACCTGAGCTGACAAGGCGGCTAGTGCTTGTGCTGAACCCTTACCAACATCACCATAGCCACATACCACAGCAGTCTTACCTGCTATCATTACGTCAGTGGCACGTTTAATGCCATCAACTAGGCTTTCACGGCAACCATACAAGTTATCAAACTTTGATTTGGTTACACTATCATTAACATTGATAGCTGGCATCATCATAGTTCCTGCTTCAATACGCTCTAAGATTTTATGTATGCCCGTTGTAGTTTCTTCTGTTACACCCACAATGCCGTCTAACAAGTCTGGACGCTTGTCCATGATATACCCAGTTAGGTCGTGACCGTCATCTAACAATATGTTTGGCTTCCATCCATCAGGTCCTTCCAGTGTTTGTTCTATACACCACCAATATTCTTGTTCTGTTTCACCTTTCCAAGCAAACACAGGAATACCCTGCTCAGCTAATGCAGCCGCGGCATGGTCCTGTGTGGAATAGATGTTACATGAACTCCAACGTACACTTGCACCTAGAGCGATTAAAGTTTCAACTAGCACAGCAGTTTGTACTGTCATGTGTAAGCTACCTGTAATACGGGCACCTTTGAGTGGTTGTTTTCCTTTAAATTCGTCTCTAACAGCTATCAAACCTGGCATTTCAGTCTCTGCGATAGCTATTTCTTTATGTCCCCAGGACGCTAGTGCTATGTCTTTTACTTTATAATCCATTATGAGTCCTTGGTATTGTTATTTCTATTTCCGCCTTTTTGTGCGGTTGCTGGGTCACTGAATTTACGATTCTTTCCTTGATTGTAAGCCTCGTTTGCCTCTAAGAATAATTTTTTTGTTATTGATCTCATCTCGATCGGTCCAGATGATACCATTCTTTTGAATTCTTTGTGTAATTTAAAACTGCTGTTTGTTGCCATTGTGACTCCTATGTTAATAAATGTTTAGTAAAAAATTCTGCGGGGTGGCATTCATAATTAAACACATGCCCATGAGCTTTCATTGGAATTCTAGTCATGGCCAACATTGCTGAATTGCGTGCTTGTTTTAATGTCTGGATATCCTGATCAAGGTTCACGTCTACTTCTGTTGTATATGGATGCCAAAACATTGGCAGGTCCTCAATGCACCAACGATGTTCTGCACCATGTGGGTCAACACTGTGTAATCTTTCTGCGGCAGAATATAAATTAGTCCACCCGTCTTTACGTTCCGGATACCCAATACGTATTTTCATATCTTTTTCTAAAAACCCTGGTGGTACGAACAATGGAGGTGCAATAGTACCCAACAGTTCACCAACGTGGCTGTAGCCATCATAGTGTCGGATCAATTCTTTAGTAGGGGAGTACACTGTGCCAGGTATTTTAAATCCATAATGCCACCCTAATGGGTCGGAACGATACATGCTGTCCTCACCGCAATCGGTATCAAACCAATACTTTTTAAATCTACCAGCTTTCATTAGTAAGAGTGAGTCAACAGTGTCCCATTGGAATTTAATAAAATTTCCGTCTTCAGTTAGCTCACCGTTGAAGGCTAAACTCATACGCATCTGTTCAGGCCAATGGCTATAATACATAACTGCCAACGGATCAGGGTCAGCATTTAATGTTGTGATGCTTGCACGTATCATGTCTAAATTGCTGTCTATAAAGATATGATCGTCATTGCCTTCATACCAGACCAATTGATCGTCATCAGCAAATCTTTCATCACAAAGAGCTCGCCATTTTTGTGTACTGTCAATCCTATACCAATTGAGTTCTAATTTATCTTTGGGAAATATGGAATACATGTATTCTTCTAGCTCTTCCCTGCGGGGGCTAAATTCAGCTAGATCAATATAGAACACAAATTTGTCTACAACTGGTGACATCACAGCACGACTAGCTAAACAATATTTAAAGATGTCAAATCTATTACTTACAGGGAACCATGGTGCTCGTACATAGGTTGTACCAGCATAAGGATATGACATTTTGATGTCAGTTATTTTTACATTGAATAATACGATCATCTAAGATTTACAGTGTACGTGTCAAGGATGTCATATATTACAGAGTCAACTTCTTGTTGCCAGTTAACACCTGCATTGATTAATTTGTTAATTAACGTCTGGTATTCTAGAGAACTGTAACAATAGTGTCCTGCTACGCTAACCTTCTGCGTGGGGTCGTTGAGATCAGTCCATTTTGACCATTTACCACTTGCTAATACCACGTCAGCAAACTGTTGCCATTCGTTAGGGGCATGCTTACTGCTCAACACTCTTAACAATTTAGTTTGTGCTACTCCTAACTGTGGTGCTATGTTTAAGGTATGCACTCCGGCATCTTTTCTCATTCTTACTTCTGCGGCTGTTAGGTAGTCTGCGTTGTGTTCTTTCAGTTTAACACCATTTTCATTGGCGACTTGTACTAGCTCGATGGCGGCCTGATAATTAAATTCACCGTGTTGATGATCCTCATGGCATAGGCTTCCCGTCTGTGCTACCACTGTGTATATGTTTGGCATGTTCTTGGCAAACGCGACATCTTTCTTGTACTGTATTATACCAGCGGCCACTCCTACGTTTTCTTCGGTACCAAACTCAAACCTTAGGGTTGGGTTCTTCTTATAAGAAAAATCAAATAATTCTTCTGCGATTCCATAGGTATCGTCTACACGTGAAGTATCAATGTGTATTAGGTCAAATCCCTGTTCTATATCGTATGCAATAGTTTTCTTGCTAGCTTCTACTGCATCACGCAAAGGTAATCCCTTCTCAACGTCTAGGAAGTATGGTCCACAATGATCGCGGCATATCCATAAGTTCTCTGTTGGCAGTGTAGACAATAACTGTCGCAGTTCGGGGGTTGTCATAACATAACCCGACTCAGCGTCAATTTGATTGCGGCTGGCTATCAGCATCAATGGCTCGTTCTTTTCTTTAGAATAGGTTGCTATTGAAGTTATAACTTCGCGGCTCATTGGGCCAAACCCTAATTTAAAATTCATGTTTAATCCCCATCTTATCCATTATATAAACACAGGCATCTAATACTGCGCCGTTGCCTCCTGCTCGAGGAGTTACATAGTTTGCATTTTCTATTGCAGTTCTCCATGCTTGTGCAGGTGCAATACTTAATCCTACATTTGGAAATATCATAGCATCATATGGACCGTCGCCCATAAACACTGTTTCTTCTGGATTGCCTTTGTTTAAAATAAAAGCATTTCTATCTGCTTCTTTAACTAACGTTAACGGAAACTTCATGTGTTGTACTATACGGCTTTCGGTAATTGGCCAGCCTTGTTTATCAGCTGAGATAAATTCTATATCAATGAACTCTCTTAACTGTTTGAGGCCGTCGTGATCGTAATTACCAAACGCTTTGAATGGTTTGCCATCAACACCCCAATATAGCATGCCATCATTGAGGACGCCATCTACATCTAATATAAATCTTTTATACATCTAATACCTTTGAAAAATGTAATTGTGCTAGGGCTACCAAGAACTTGTCAAATGGTGCTTCGTGCAATGGGCTCATGTTCAAATAGATGATTGGTACTAGCAGTTTAACTTTCTTCCAATCGAGACCATTTGCGTTAACCCACTGTTGTAATCGTAGTTCGTATTCTTTAACATTCTCAATACTTGGACATTCTATAGTAGCGTAGTCATCCTTTTCATTGTACTTGTATAAATTACTCTTGATGTCTTTATAACTCTGATGAAGCCCACCTAACATCTTAGCTAAGTCATAATATTGATCACCATACAGCTCACCACCAAAGTCTGTTCGCCAATCAATTGCGGTAAATTCGTGACGGCCTTTACCTTCAATCTCATCCCACCAAGTCCTGTTCATAATAGACATAGGGTCCGGGGAACCATTGTATGGATAATATTTGTATATTGTATTGTCAAAATGTAAATCACCATGTATAAACTTCCAACTGGTTTCTGTACATAACCATTTCCAATCAATTTTTTCTAGATATTGATCAATGCTTAACACTTCCTTGCCATTGACCACACAGGGTTCAGACCAGTCACTGTATTTTGCACGTATCATGTCAACCCGTTCCATGGTCTTGTCATGGTAGAACTTATAACATGTTTTATATTTGTCTTCTTGGGTGATTGAGTCGGGGGCTGGTTTCCATAACAATTTTTCGCACCAATCTAACATCTTATCAAATAAAGGTAGAGTATATTGATTATAAACTATATCACCTTTAGCAAAATCATGTATTAAGAAATTACCTGATTGTTCAACATTGTGAGGCATTGCGTCTGGATTGCAAAGAGCACGCTGTACACGTAAATCTGCATGTTTAGATTCTGTCCAAAATTTAATAATTTTTTTATTATCATTATAGAACAATTCGTTTGGCTTAGGAAAACTAACATCAGTTAAGTGTGCCGAATGTTCTTCCCATTTTTCATAAGTGCCAAAGTCTTTCCATTCTTTAATAGAGTGTACTTTAAGATCCATACCTGCAAAGCCTTCTGGTGTTTGCTTGGCATTTCGTTCTTTAAGATTGTTTAGATACTCATCGTCTTTGGCATACATTAATCCAACAAACGCATCAACAGCATGTGTGCTAGGTTGTTTGTCTATGATATTAATTAACTGCTCGCCATCACGCTCCACCCAATGGTAATCCTGTGCTATTGCACTATCCACTGGATGTACTCCGATCCAGTTGTGATCTAGTTTATCTTTATAATTAAAATCAAACAGAGTATCGCAAGCTAACCACATGAACCCACCGTGGAGATACTTCTCGCACATTTGGATTGTTGTTGCTGGTCCGGTGTCACCTTCTGCATAGTTGTCAATGTCAACGAACACGATATCTTTATCCTGATGCACAACTGAAACATAGTCTTTGACGTGTTGCCCCATATGGCCGCACGCTATGACAAATCTAGTAGATATGTCAAATTTTTCCATTATGTGGCTGATCAAAGGTTTGTTGTTATAGGGCACAAGTGCTTTAGGGACCATGCGGCTGAACTGTCCCATCCTGCGACCGTATCCTGCGGCTAAGATTAGTACCGTAAGTTTATTTGTGTTCGGCATCAATCCTCCCATGACCTCGATTGCTTGAGTCTTCTAAACGTATAACGTCATCTAATTGAGTAGTACTTGCTTCAGTGTAATGCAAATCGTCATGGGCGATCATTCTATGTATCGTGCCTGGAGGAGTATGAAATACTGCGCCTGGCGCTAGTTCCTGTACTATTAATTCGCTTTTAATTTTATCAATCTCTTCTACAGTATATCCGCCAGCGAGAAAACGTTCACAATCAAACGGGGCTGGATGATATGCTAACGCACCATTGCCTATGTGTAGGTGTATGCTTTCTGATTTGAATTGATGCACTTGTAAACTAGTCACGAACCCTGCTTTGAGTACTAGTTCTTTGAGTGCAAACGGGTAAACATCATCGCCACCTTGTAACCATGTTTCTGTTCCCCATGGTTTATGCACCACGTGGCAATCTTCTAATTTTTGAAAATCTACGGACATATCTTTCCCTTGTTTGACTATTTATTATATACTATTATTTAACATTTTACAAGAGGCCTAAAAAATTTTAGTAAATACTTTATATGAAAGAAACCCAATGTATAGTTCCATATAGCCAAGCATTCATACGTCCAGACGGGCAGTATCGCGATTGCTGTTCAAGTACGCCTCACGTTATTAAATTTGAAAAAAACTTTAACGATTGGTGGACTGGTCCTGAAATGGAAAAGTTAAGAACCGATGTTTCAAGCGAGCAACTACCTAAGAACTGCCAACGCTGTACTCAACACGAAGGTACTACTGGCACGTCAATGCGTATTTCAGCTAACAAAGACAATGCTAATTTTGATATAAACAGTCAACTACCTAATAGATATCAGATAGCATTTGGTAATTTGTGTAATCTAGGGTGTTGGAGTTGCGAAGAAAATCTTAGCAGTGTAATACAAGAAGAAAAACGTAAATTAAAAATCCTACCAGAAAATTATGTAGATCCTAGTATTGGATTTAATCTAGCGTGGCCCAGCTTACGTGATAATATACTAGCTAGTTATGACATACACGATGAAGTATTAATAAACATTTGGGGCGGTGAACCTACTATATCTAAAGAGTTTGTAGAGTTCCTAGAGCTGTTAGTTAAGCGTGGACTTTCGCATAAGACTAGGATCGAAATGTTTTCTAATTGCCATAGTCCAAAGCCAGGCTTCCAAGAACTACTTGAAAATAATAAGTGGGCTCATATTACTATACTAGCTAGTTTAGATGCAGTTGGGCCAGCAAGTGAATGGATACGCTATGGATCAAAATGGAGTCAAGTTGAAAATAACTTTATTAGATTTAAAGATATAGCAGACTATATAGAAATACAATGTACACTAAGTGTATTGACTGCACGCCATCTACCAGAGCTAATGGCGTATGGTAAAACTCACTCTACACTAGTAACTCCTGTGCCACTGCAAGATCCTTGGTATATGTCAACAGGTAATTGGGACGGTGATCTTGATGTGTTAGGTAGTGAACAAGAATATCTAGATGCAGGATTAGCAAAGACCTGGGAGTTGTATGGCAGTACTAAAGTAGAGGGAGCTAGTAGATCACTAAAATACTATATCAATCAGTTTACTAATAGAGATAGATTAAGCACGTTTAACCCAGCGTTGGATCAATTAATCAGTGGCGAATAAATGAAGATAACAATTACCCCTGAGCTAGTTAAAAAGTATTGTGATGTTATAGGCGATGACAATCCAATTCATAGTGAAGATACTAGTTACGGAAAACCTGTTGCACCAGGTATACTAGTTACTGCAATGATATCACGTAACCCTGAACCTTATTGGGCGTTAGCAAAACTAAACGTAAGGTATCATAACGCAGTGTACATAGGTGATACTGTTACTCTTGAGTCTAAGATACTAAAACAAAAATCTAGAATTTGTATGGCCGAAACTACTATCTCTGTAGACGGTGTTGTTAAACAAACGATAGAACTAACTACAGTTAAAGTTACAGATACCTAGAATAGATATCTTGAAGATTTTCTTGTGTATTACGATTTTTTTGATTACTCAGACCTTCTAGAAGCATTGGATCATTTATTTCTATTAATTCTTTACTAATACCAGCATTCATTATCTGATCTAATAAATCTTTTTCAGTCATACTTAACATTATCTTACAAAGTTCTAGATCTTTAAATGGAGTCCAAGTTAATGTATTATCAAAATGCCAATGTTGGTGGTCATTCAAATTAATGTTTAGTATTTGATCGCATACTGTCTGATAGTCTTTAACTAGTTCTTGATTGACGACATTACTTCTTATGTCCTCGTATGTAGCGTGTAACTTTTCAGCAGTAAGGTATTCATAATGATAATTTTCTGGTCCTAACAGTTCAAATATATCGTGTCCATAGTGCATTAGTAATAGTGTTGTGGTAGCAGGACTACGTAAAAGATTTTCGTCACCAGTAGCACCGGTTAACAACACTGTATGATCTTTCCATAAGTGTATCTGTTTATATCCCCAATATTGGTCTATTAAATGTTTTTTATTACAATATGTTTTAGTAAAATCAATGTGCTCATAGTTACATAATTCAAAATTATCAGTATGTTGCTTTAAGAATGAAAATAAACACAGAGTATCAATACCGCCTGATAGGAATACTTTTATTGGCTGTGTGTTGTGTGTTAGGAACTTTTCAAATTTTCCATTGATTGCTGTGTGTAGTTGGCTAACTATTTCTTTTCTAGTTTTTGTGACTATTGTTGTATTACCATATGGATCAAAGTAATGATCGTTACTAATTAATCCAACTGGATTAATCGTTAGTATTCTATCAGCCCATACCTTTTCCACAGAATCTGTAAGCAGGTTGGTTATCAAAAATGGCCTTTGCGACATCGCTAGTGGAGTTGCCCTGTGTATGTCGTGTGTAATAGTGATCGACCCATCACCTTTTACTACCACTGCTAAGAAATTACCTTGGTATCTTGGGGTAGGGTCGTCTGATATGTCTGCAAAAAATTGTGTATCCATAGCACAATTTTCTACGTATCCTTTAGAGTATATCCTAGTAACTGCTAAATCAGTGATCTGCCAGCCATCGTCACAGTTCAACCATATATCTCTAATTAGATTGTAGGAGTTACTAAAACTTTCGTCTGACCTTTTACTAATCTCAAAAAACATATTTGTAGAATACCTCAGCAATTTTACTATGTGTATTAGGTCCTGGGTGTTGTTTGTCAGTACCAATGTCTAACATAAATTTATTATATTGTAATTCCATAGAAAAGTCAACTATAAAGTTAGGATACTGTCTTAACAGTTTAATTAGCGTTCTATCAGTAGTGATATCATTACGTAACGCTTGCCCAATATACAACCTTGCTCCTATTTTGGTACAATAGTTAATTACTTGCGATATAGTCTTAACTGCCAAATACACATTCCATTTGTGTGTAAGTACTTTCATCATCAATGAGTATTCATCTCTATCTAACTCGTTCTTATTAATCTCAGGCCAGATCTTAATAGCTTGGTTGTCTTCACTAAAATAGTCTATCCTATGTGTAGTGGTTAACATCCAAAAAATTTGATCACCGGAACGGATGTCAGATCTCAACAGTTGATCAGCGGCCCATGGTATACTAGCCCTGGGAGCGGCCAAAATTGACACTTGTTTTTTTAATTTTTCTGCCAATTTATCAGCCCAACGTTGATGGTCTTCTACTCCAACTGCTGAAGTATAACTACACCCTGCCGCCCACATCTGTGGCTTTCCTGTTTTTCTAAAATCAACCAATCGGCAACTGTCTAATAGACTTGCAACATCGGATATTTTATTGTCAGTAAAAAATAGATTATAAAAATCTTTAACCTCTCGAGGAGCACGGTCGTCGACTACTACCGAATCGGCTATTAGACATAATTTAATAAAGTTCTCGTGCGTGACATCATCTAGTGACGTGTAGATTACATCGGTATCTATAACTGTGCTAATATTATCATTTGTACATAGCCGAGATTGAGAATGTTGTGCGGTCACACGACTAGCAAATAATTCACTGGTATCTCCTAGATATAATATCACTTAGCAACTTCTCCTATTAGGTAGGACATAAAATGAGTGAACATAGCATTATTTTTTATCTTAAAATGATATGTGCCGGGTTCGTCCATGTATCCATACGTTGTTTTTCTCTTATTATTAATAGTTATGTATGCTCCGATCCGGTCTATTGCAGTTGTGAGATCAAGGTCACCAACAGAGATTTTTTCAATAATTAACGCTTGTCCTTGTTCACATTCGTCAAGGATAACATCAAATAAGAAACCATTGGTGTTGAACTCAGCTTGGATCTTAACGTGATCATCAGACTGAGTCTGAATGCTATTAGCAGGGTTAATCCTATACTTAAACTTATCAGTCTTGCGGATAAACTTGATGTATATTAATAATTTTTGTTTTTGTCTCATTGGGTATTATGTATTTTGAATCCTTGTATTTTTCTATGTAAACTTTTTCTAACCCATCTATCTCATTTTTCCATTTAGATATCAATCTCTCATCATGCCAAGTGAGTCCTAATTCTAAACTTAAACTAATCAACCTTCGCCATCTATCAACCCTAGCAAGGAAATCGTTTTCAGGATACAGCTCACTTTTCCAAAAATGGACTGTTAGTGCATCATTAAAATCTAGATCTGTTAGTCCATAATATGTGGACAAATCCGGATCTGTGTTTATATTATTCGTTGGAATATGCATATAAGGAGGAGTAACATTTATCCTTAGCATACCGTCCTTGCCTAGGTGCTTTGATCTTTTAAGCAATTCTAAAGTTTCTTGGAAATCTTGCTCTGTTTCACTTGGATACCCCACAATGAACAACCAACTCTGCACTATCTTGTTTTTAAATAATTGATTGGCAGTGTAGTCTATATCATCATTGCTAAATTTCTTTCGCATTTCATTTCGTATTTTCTCACTGCCACTTTCTACTCCAATGATCCATCTCTTACTTCCTGCTCGGGCCGCAAGTTCAAAATCTGCCTCGGGTTGATGCTGACGTGGACGCATGATGGCATACCCCTGGTATTCTATTTCATAGGGTATTTCTTTCGCTAATGCATCGTTCATCCTTCTAAAGTTAGTGACACTGCCATTGATAAGATTGTCAGTAAAGAAGAAATTCTTTATACCCGTTGATCTGTAGCTGTGGATTATATCTCGGGCAACATTGGTTCCTTCCCTAAAGATATAATTAGGCCAGAAGTTCGCAACATCACAGAATGTGCATTTCCTTACACATCCTTTGCTAGCGGTTATGCCCATGTATCTGAGATTATCATTAACTGAACTGATCGCTGTGTTATATACTGATAGGTCATAATCGTCCCAATAAGGTGAGGGAATGTTGTCAAGGTCTTCTTTGGTTTGTTGTTTGCTCATGTAGATACCGCTAGCATCGTCTTTAAGAGCGTCAATCAATGATGTTTCTGCATCACCAACAACAATCAGATCGGCCATGCCAAACTTCTCATACATCTCATAATGTTTCATTCCGGTAAGACCGTGGTGATTTTCCAATCCTCTACCCCCTAACACTATCTTAACTTCGGGTAGATATTTCCTAATGTAGCTCATTACTAATATACTAAAATCTACACTCTCACTGGTAAAGATGCTTAATCCTATATATGTTGGATCATATTTTTCTTTAACCGCTAATAGATAGTGTTTTATAAATTTGAGTATGTCAATGATAACACGCTTTGGTAATGATATCTTTGTTACGTAACCAATCGCAAAGAGATTGTGGATGTCTCCCCAATGTTTAGAATCCTTAAATGCATTGAAGAAATCAATATTAAGGTCTTTGGCCAATGAGCTAAACCCCGCATCTTTAAGACATGCACTCAGCAAGACTGGAGCCATCGGTGGTATTGGCTCCATAATAGGACAGCTCATGATGATTATGTCTTTTTTCATTGTATTGGATAAGGTCATTAGCTACAGTATAACAGATTGGCAGTCAAACATCAACCGTTAACCAAAGCTAAATGCCAATTTTCCACCTATGCGAGATGAGTAATAGCTTTTACCCCCATCTATTAGGATATGCCCTTCAAAGTTTGGTGGGTAAACTGCACGGAAGTCTTTTAGTACAGCATCTTCACCTTGTTTAACCATTGATGTGTATATTTGAATAATTGATGATTGATTTAATAATGCGATAGCACCTGTAGCAAATTTTGGATTCTTGTTAATTGCTTTAGCTACTGTCTTTGCCACTGAGGCCATGATAGCATATCCTGTGTTAAATCCTTTAACCTCATTATTAACTTTAAAGTTTCCTAATAATGCTCGGGCAGTTGGACTAACACCTTCAAAATCTCGCTTGCCTGTGTTTATGTAGTTGTCAATTTCTGCGCCTAATGTTTCATCAACGCCTGGTATCTGTAACATTTTACCTAGTGTAATAGGACCAGCTTTAGCTGTTTGTTCTGCTATTACTTTGACCACAGTAATACAATATTTCGCTGTTTCAATTAAATCAGTATTTCCTTCTTTTTCTGCTTTTAGATAAGCGTCATGTAAGTTCTTAGCTGATGCCTTAGCTCCCGCCCCACCCTTTGAGCTGATGCCAATTTCTTGACCATTTGGGGCAATTAAGAAACTGTCGCATAAAGCCGCGTTCATGCTCATTGGCCACATCATTTTGCACTGCGACCATTCTGCTCCACCAGCTAATACTTTTCTTGCTTCTTCTGCTTGCCCTAGGATAACTCCACCTTCCAGGGCGACGGGTTGCATGATCTCACCAAAGTAGTCACGTAAGGCTTCCATATGATCAGCCATGCCCTTGAACACAGTCCTTGGTTGTCCTGTTGCTAGTCCATATAATATATCTGTTAAGACTGGAGCAACTTCGGGAGGGGCATTCTTGCCCACAGTATCAATTACCTGGGCGGCAGTCATGAATACATTTTCAGTTTTAATTAGGTTCTGTGGATCATATCCCACTTGCATTTTAATAGCACCTTTGGTTGCTAAACTCCATCCTGTAGGTATGTCTTTGTTTGACCATACGCTCATCATGTCGTGTTTGGTCTTTTGTAGGTATCTGCCCCATAGTATAACACCACCATCCATGTTATCTAACACCGCTACGGCAAATGCTAGACTGCCTGCATTGGGAGAATTAGTCCACACAATCTTACTGTGCATGTCTTGTTCGTACTGTGCGAGTGTTTCGTCTCGTTGTTCTGGATTGTCAAATTGTGCAGTATTGGGTTCTGGATAGGAATCAACTCGAATGAATTCTGCTTCTTGGCCGGTAGCATTAACGAACTTGTCACCTGCTAGGCGACCAAAAATTCCCTTTGCTTCTAGTAATATATGTTGTAGTCTCATGATAGTGTATTTATCGTTAGTTGGACTTCCACTTGTCTAGTAACCATGAGCTTGAATTACTCTTTGTGGTTCCGCCAACACCAAACACAAATGTAACATCGGGTTCTGACAGTTCAGGACTATTATCTCTTGTGCGATCTCCACCATTGGCTACAATGATCTGACCTGCAGGATACAGTAATTTGACATTTTGTATAGCCCGTATGGCACTGTCATCTGAGTCATCAAACAACACGCAATGATCTACCATTCTTAAATTTTCTAATATTGCTACTCGATCAATGCTAGGCATAAAAGCACGCCCTTTTTTACGGACAAGCCAAGCATCTGAGTTTACACCAACTACTAATATGTCACCTAATTTACGGGCGGCCAACAAGTATTCTATATGTCCGCGGTGTAGAGGATCAAATCCTCCTGTTACTAGAACAACCTTGTTGGTCATTTTGTAAAGCTCTGACCTTTAGGTGCTCGCATGATGCCAACAGGAGTAAGTAACTTCGTTGATTTAGTGTGTTTTGGTGGTTGTGCTACTTTCTTTGTTTTTGATTTAACCGTTTGATTAACTTTTCCAGTTATAGTTGGCTCTCCGGCACTTTCAGGTATTTGTGTAGCTGGCATAACCCAATCAATATAATAGTTTTCTCGATCTAACCAATTCACAACAATTTCTTCTTGTTTTGGGTATCCATATCTATTAATACTGTTAACTATACTATCGTGTAATAATCCTTTTTCTGCTAGGTCATACCAACTGGTAGTCTTAGGATCCATTGGTTCTATATCTGATTTATATACAGCAATCTTTATCCACGGGTCTTGCCATGTTTTATTTAAATAAAAATCCCTACAATCAAATCCATTTACAGCTAGCATATAAATTAAACTGGTTGGGGTGTGATTATAATAACACCCACTGTGGGTATCAGCATAGTATTTGTTATTGTGTACACCGTTAGATTGTGGCACGTGTAATACCAACATTCCATTGACTGTCATTTGCTCGTTCCAAAAACGCAAAGTTTCCAATGGATTGATACTGTATTGTAAGCTGTCATGTGCCCACATTAGATCAATGCTTACTGGAATTATTCTTTTTTCAGTAAAGTCTCTATTAATCTTGTATATATTTGTAAGGTCAGGAACCTTATTCAATCTATTAATATCTTTATCAACTGCATAGCATTTATAATTGTATGGTATTGGGGTGTCATCTTTGCTTTCTAAGGTAGCCCACCATGTCATGTCGCTACCATCACCACAGCCCATGTCACAGACTGTTTTAAGACTTTCTAAAAAAGTATCATAGCCGTATATTAACTTGAGTGTCGCCCAACTATCGTGATAATTAGCCAATTGATGAATCCTCCATACCTGCTGTCCTTAATCTAGTAACATGCCCAAGCATAAAGTTTTTGCTTTCAATGCCTTTCATAACACCTAACCACTTGTTACGCAGTAGTGCTACTTCGTTGATAATAGTTTCAAAATCAATAACTTCGTCTTCTCCATCTACATATTTTTCTGCGTCTCTCGACGTTAATGCTCTGTTGTAGGCTTCAAGATACTTTTGGAAGTATTTGCGTCTAAGTTTTCTCAATTGGATGTTAAGAAAATTTAAAACTGCTTCAATTTCTTGTAGTTGATTAAATCGATGTTCGGTAATGCCTGGGAGTTGTGCTAGTGATTTTTCTATATTGCCATGTATAGCAATCTCTCGTTTAGCATCATCTAACTCTCCTTCGTAAAAGAGAATCATGTCAGGAATTGAGCCTAAACTAGCAACTACTCGACTATACCACATTAATAGTCATCACTTCCATAAACATCATCTTCTTCTTCAGGAACTTCTTCTTCGCCCAGAACATCTCTTACTGCTCTAGTCAGATATGCATCCGTCCCACCAAATGCTTTAAGATCATCTTCGCTAAGTCCACTATCAGCAACCACACTAACAACATGGTCTGCGGCTGTTTGTCTATCTTTGCTAGGAATGTATTCCTTAACCGTTATCCATAAGTCACTAAGGCTATCAACATCTATTGTCATTCTGCGTTTTCCTCAATATGTGTTTCAGTGGCACCTGTTGTTACTTCAACCACTGGTACTGTTTCCTCTTCAGGCTCTTTGACATCCGTACTTAGTCTTTTTAGGCTAGAACTAATTTCTTTCATAGCAACATCTAAACAGCCATCATCGTTGGCTTCCCATGCTTTACGGAATTTCTTAATAACTGTACCATCTGCTGTTTTATAAACAAGACTGTTGCCTTCTTTACCTAACAGTTTTTTGTTTTCAAGCATGTTAGTAAGTCCTGAATATGGACTCATTCCGGTTTCGTATGGAATCTTAACTTGTACTGACTCAAACGGTTTGTTATATCGTGTTTTCATAATCTTACACGAAGCACGGATACCTTTAACTTCTGATATCTTGTTGCCGTCCTCATCTTCTTTAAGTTTAAGTTTCTTCATGGCAACAACAATACTTGATGCGTAAATAAAGCCCTGTCCGCCTGATATCTTATCGTCTGGATCAAACATGTCTTGGCTTGCGTATGTGTGGTTTGTACACACCATACCTACATTATGACTACCAAACATGTTAACAGTGTTACGCACCAATGATGTTAATGCCTTAGGCTTACGACCCATATCACCTTTCATGTCACCTGCTTCAAATTGGTTAACATCTGTAGGTGTTAACATCATGCCTAACGAATCGATAACAAATAATACCTTTGGTTTTTCTTCATCTGGCATTAGTTTATACTCTTTCATAAACTCTGATATTGTTTTAGCAACATCATCAATCATAGCCATGTTAAGTTTAAGTAACTTATCTTCTGCTGTATCAACACCTAGTGCTATTAACCATTTCTCATCTAAGGCATTTTCTGTATCAATTAAGATTGGATAGATACCTTGTTCCTGTGCATGTTTAATAATGTTACCTGAACAGATGTAACTCTTGCCTGCACCTGATTCACCAGCAAACACTGTTACTTTACCTAGCGGAATACCCTTGTTAAAGTCACCACTGATTAAATAGTTTAATGTGTAGTTACCTGTTGAAACCCAATCAGTTGGATCGTTAAAGCCAAACCCTAAGCCATCAATGCTTTTGGTAATTGACTTCCTAAATTTCGATATATCAAATGGTTTTGCCATGTTATTGCCCCTCTAATGAATTATAAAATTCTGTAAATATTTTCTTACTGTCTATACCACGCCTTTGGTCTATCTTTGCTATTTCCTCTAAACATAGATCTATTCTCTTTTCAATTGGACTATTAATATATTGTAACACATTCTTTAATCCATCTTCAAGTAAATATCCTGGTTTTTTATCCAACCATGCAATAATATCTGACTTTACTAAGTTTAACATCTTTTCTGGTAAATGCCTAATATTTAGGTGATCTGGACCTAATAAAGATCCCACAACAAAACTGTTATTGTGAAATCCTAATTGCTTTAAGAATTCAATTGTTTTAAATAATGATCTATAATTTAACAAGTGATGTAACATATTAAATGATATCTTATGATTAAGCTGTTTAATTATATTAAGATTATCTAAAAAATCTGTCCACACCCCACCGTAACGTATGTATTCAAACTCTTCCCCCATCTCGTCGAGACTAATGGTCCAATGTACATTGGAAAATTCACATATCTTTTCAAATACTTTAGTCCCTGTTTTGCTTAGATTAGTGTTTACTCTGATGTTTACATCAGGATTCTTTTCTTGAAGTATTTCTAATAACTCTAAATTCTCTTTCATTAATAACGGCTCACCGCCCGCTAGATAAACATGTTTAAGTTGGTGTGCATTATCAAATACTAATTGTTTAAGTTCCTCTACACGTTCAGGTGTAGGCTCCTGTACTTGTATTTTTAATTCAGTTGCCCATTTACTAGAGTATTCTGGGCCGCAATATACACAAGCATGATTACATACGTTGGTCCAACGTATATCTATCTTATGTAACTTAAAATTGTTAGGGTCATTATACAATGTGTTATCTACAGTCTTTAGCTCTTTCAGATAGAAAATACGATCACTAATCATATCATAGTTCTGTTTGTCTCCTTCAAGATCATAACATACATTACACCCTATGCCCTCTTTGTGATCAAGCATATTCTGTTTAGTTTTTGTGTTCTCTTTTAATATATCGTGTATTGATTTATCTTTTAAATTACCTATAGGTAGTTGACTACGAATACAGTTCAATACGTCACCGCTTGGAAAATACATAAATCCTGTCCACGGTATAGGACAAAACTTTCTATTAGTTAGATATTCTTTACTATCCATTAGGTATAGTCTGCTCCCAGGGACAGCTCATACACTTTCATAGTCGGTGTTGCTGATTCTAATGTATTAACTACAAACTCTGCCCACTTGTTAACATCTACTGCTTTGGGACCGCTCCATTCTCCAGTCTTAACTTCACCAGGTTTGACCAGTGTCATCTGTGGCCACTCTTGTTTGTGTACTAATTCCCAATGTGCTGATTCTAATGCTTGTTTTTGATTTTTATATTCTATCATCGATGCTTTATCAACAGTTGGATTAAGTGTCATCATAGTTGATATATTAATAATATGTTTATTTGGAACATCCCTCCACTGTCGACATATCTCAAATAATAATTCAGTCTGGGCGTATCCAATTTGAGCATTATTAATAAACATGTCACATGGTTCGATCATCCTAGCAACTTTAGGTATGCTACGGATATTGTAGCCATTGCGGCGGCTTAGCCCAACAATCTCAAACCCGCGTTGCTCATACTGTTTTGCTAGAGCCTGACCGATTCCTGCTGAATGCCCTGTAATTGCTATCTTCATTGATAATAATCTTTAAAATTAATATTTCTTAATTTATCTTGTTGTTTAATAAACTGTAATAGTTGCGTTGTATTGTTTTCCAATGATGCTAATTGTTCTAGTAATGGCAATACTTCTATGTTTTTACTTTGTGCTAGTGTTTCTTTAGCCATTAATGTTAACCAATTCTCATATCTAATGTCTAACATTTCGGGTTGATTTAACAATGCCCAACTGTGTTCTATGTTATGTTCATTTTTGAAATCAATCATGTTAGCAAAATCTCCAACATTAAGTGCATTTACAGTAGACCATAAGTTAAGGGTGCTAATTCCCATAGCTTTGTACTTCATTAGATTATTATAGAATTTATTCCATTTAATTGGCCAGCGAACATAATCATGTACTTTTCCAACGCCATCAAAACTTACAGTAACAGTAACATGTATGCCTTGTTCTAAAAGTCTCTCTAACTCGTCTATAACCAATGCACAATTGGTGTTTACCCTAATGCTACGAACGTTTTTAGGTGGGTTTTTTAGTATTTCTTTATAGTTCTTACTAGCACTCGGTTCACCACCGTTAATGTCTAAGTGAACTACTCTATCTAACGGTAATGCCCAGAAGCCCTTGCTGTTATCCACTACGGGATATTGTTTGCTTTTTAATCCGCCTATCTTTGTACTTAATTCCTCGTTGCAGAACTGACAAGCACTATTACATATATTATCTAATACACCACCAACTGTGAGATAGTCTCGTTGTTTTTGTAGCTTGTCGAAATTGATATAGTTTAATCTAATGCTAGTTCCATTCGATTCCTCAGTCTGCTGACATCTACCACATTCCTTAGGCCAAAGATCTCTATTAAGCATATCTTTGATATCTTTTAGCCAGGCGCTATTGTCCATCGCTTCTAGGCTATCAAACTGTGGGGCATCAATCATATGCCCGCATCGGCTCACTGTGCTGTTTGGATTAAATCTGACAAAATGATCTAGTCTAGGACAATACATCACTTTGACCTAATATTGTGTTACATTTTCCGATTGTGTCAAAATATGCTTGGGGATCTCTATTTAATAGATGTGTCATTATTTGTATTTTTGTCCATTTATTTCCTACTAGATCTAATAGTCTAGTATCTAATCTTAAGTACATCTCATTGAACTTGTTACCTATTAATCTAGCAACATCCTTATCAGACAGTATCTTGTCCTCTTCTGGTTTAGTGTTTAGTGGGGTATACTCTTTTACACTATTCATACTGACAATATTTATCTTGGTGCTATCTATATACCTAAATAGATTCAGTAACCATGCTAATTGTGGAGCATAATGTCTATTTAAGAATAGATAATTTTCCACAAAATATAATATAGTTGTTTGATCAAAAGTAGGATTGTCTCTCTTTAAATTCCATATAAAGGAGTTAATGCCAGAGATGAATCGTTCCTCTGGGTTTCTTAATATAACATCTATTACGTCTATGCGTGATAGTTGTTCATTGAACAGTATTTTATATTTTTGTTGAGTTGCCCACTCATTGATGCTAGAGCTGGCATTTTTGAAAATAGGATAGATGTATCGTTGTGAGGGTTCTATTTCTATTACCTCACAACGATTAGGATAGATTACATCATCTAACCGTGATAACATCTACTTTACTTCTTACGACGTTTTCTGACGATTGCGAATCATCGCTAAAATGTCTTCAGCACGTTGTCCACCACCCCCAGCTGGAGCAGGAGTTGCTACTGCTTCAGTTACTGGAGCCGCTGGTGCAGTTTCAGTTACTGGTGCTGTTGCTACTGCTGGCGCAGGTGTTGCTACTGGTGCTATTGGTGCTGTTGCTGTTACTACTGCAGATGCATTTACTGTTGCTGTTGCAGGCGCATTAAACTGGCCTCTTGGCTTGTAGTAATTACCCCAACGTTCTGCATCATATGCTTGCCCATCTACTGATGCTTCAAACATTTCTTTCATTACTTTTTGTTCAACTTCGCTTGGTCTCTTAGGAAGAAAGTCAGCTAGGTTGTGAAGACCAAATTGTTCGATAGCCGCTGAATCTGCCGCGTCTAGTGCTGATTCTTTACGTGACCATTTTGAAGTAGAATAATCAGCATAACCGCCTTTTGATGTTTTAGTAACAATAAAGTCTAAACCACCTTGATAGTCTGTTGGTAAGTTTTCTAGTTCTGGATCTAACAAAGATGATTTAATTAAGTTAAAGATTTGTGGACTAATGATAAATCTACGGATTGGATTTTCCGGTGTTTTGTCGTCCGTGATTGGATTTTCTTTAACAAAGCCTTGGAATAGATATGATTTCTTTTTCCAATACTTACGGCCCATGTCTTCCAATGATGGATCTTTAAACCATGTTCTTACTTCTGCCAAGATTGGGCATGATTCTCCCCACATTTCAATACACGGTATTTGTACAGTTACAGGTCTACTGTCGCCTTGCCCTTTGATGCCGGCAAAAGCTAAGTTGATCATGTTACGTTCAACCCAAAAGAATGTGTTATCTTTGTTTGCGTCAGGCAGGAACCTTATTCTTGCTGTTTGACCTTCTTGGATGTTCCAGTGTGCGTAGATAGCGTTATCGCCACCACCTTGTGAATTGCCGCCTGTTCCGCGGTTTTCTGTTGCTTGTAACTTTGCTCTAATTTCGGCTAATGATGTTGCCATGATGTTTCTCCTATATGTTTGTCATTGTTTGCCATGATGTGTCTATAAAACGTATAACACTCTTGTATTATACGCTATTATTATTTATACCACAAGCATAATTATAAGATATTTTAATTCATATAGCCAAAAAGAAAGGCACTGTAAAAGTGCCCTTCATTGAGGTATGATTATGTTATGTTATGCCTGATAATCTTTTAAGTGATATCATTTCTTCTCTGCTTTCATTTGCCTTTTTAAGTGCTTCTTCTACATCTGGGTGATTTGATAACCCATCTTCAATTGTCTCAATCCTATCAGTGGCATCAGTCATGTTACCTGTTGAACTGTTTGCTATTTTAATTGCGGCATTAATATCATCTTGTGTGTATTTTTCTGCTTCATCTAGTTTAGCGTTACAATTACAGTGCGGGCAATCTGGTGGGCAGCCACAATCTTCTGCTTTTACATCACTACCACAGCATTTATCTGAACAGTGTGTGTCACTAGCTTCTTCTACTTTTACTTTTGCTTTTTTAATTGAAACGCCACCTTTATAAGCCATTTCATATTCTTTTTGCATTGCTACAGCTTCTTCTTTACTGGCAAAAGAATCAATTTCTTCG
>Ga0208903_1000718_pt1 | contig 23498 bp, 21 predicted proteins | sample AntAceMetag02UKJ_FD_184769 | JGI IMG/M metagenome (GOLD analysis project Ga0208903, IMG submission 184769) | Saline lake microbial communities from Ace Lake, Antarctica - Antarctic Ace Lake Metagenome 02UKJ (SPAdes) (version 2) | ecosystem: Environmental > Aquatic > Non-marine Saline and...
CATTTCTCTCCTTAGCAATTAAAAGTAATACTAAATACCCAATGAGGTCAAAGATGGTGTCGTCTCCTGGATACTCGTGACCTCTCTGTACCCTGGAAAGTTTGTCGTCAATACGAACGTAGAGCTGCTCAATGTTATCGTTCTTTGAAAACATTCTTACTGGCTCTAGGGCAGAGTCTCCATACGCCCTGTTCTTTTCTATTAGCATCTTTTGGATGCCAGACATTACCCGCTCTATGCTCTCTTCTGTCTCTTTACTCAACGTTTAGACTTCCTTAGTTTAAATTTAGATAGGTATACGTAGATTGTTTCTACGCTTACACCGCACTCTTTTGCGATTTCTTGTGGAGTCTTTCTTTCCAACTGAAATCTTTTACGAAGCCAAGCTTCATTAGTATACAGTTTACCAGCCATTCCGTGTCCTTGTCAACTTAGTTTTGACCAGTTGCTTATTGCATAGTGGCCAATGCCGACAGCATCTGATACATCATTATCGCTAATAGTTTTATCATAAATGGTATTTACAAACCTTATTGTTCTTTGCTTTCTAAACTCTCTCTCGCGTGTCTTGTACCAAGAGTCACTCTTGCCAGGGGTTTCAGACCTAAGGACTTGTTTTTCTGGGGTGGTTAGTCTTCCATTTCCTATGAAGGTTTGCCATGCGATTGGGTTAATTGATTTAATAATCTTTACCCCCGACATAGACATAGCCCCCAGCATGGCACCTTGGACTAAGGCAAGATCTGCGGCGGTCTTTGGCGAGTTGATAAAAACAGTATGCTCAATAACCACAGCTTCCGGTGCCCCGTATAAATCAAAAAATGCTTTTGTTTTCTTTGAAGCGTCTGAAACTTTCTGGTATGTTGTTGCACCCTTAAAGGTAATCTTTCCAAAAGACTTCAGGTCGTCCCCTTCAAACATTGCAAAAGCCAAGCTGTTGGTACTGGCATCAATAGAGCATATTCTGTTAGGCCTATTCGTCAGTGAGCTGAGTTTTACCATCAACAATTCCCTTAATTTCTTTTAAGGCTTTTTTAACTTCCGGCGGATTAATTAAACAAGTTTGACAAATTGGTTCGTCATTATAAACAGACAGAGGCAAGCTACAAAATTTGCAATTACGCTTTTTATTAAACATCTTATTACGACGATTAATTACATACCTTTGCGTAATTTTTTCTTTTGTTGCTTTTTGCCTGCATTCTGAAGAACAATAAATTTGATAGTTTACCTTTGCTTCAAAGGGTTCACCGCACCACTGACAGCTTTTCATCTAAGGGCTCCATAGCATTGATCGTAATGTCTCCCCCGCCAGCATCCGCACAGACCTTTGCCAAAGGGCAAGACTTGCAGATTTTAGAATTTGAACGGTAGTTCTTTTTAGGCAAGAGCTTATCCTCCCAAGCCTTACGAACTTCTCTCATCCATTCAAACGTCTGGTCTATCCACTTAATGTAATAGTCGTTTACTACAACAGGGATAGCTAATATCTCATGGTTGTTTTTATTTTCATAAATCAAAACGCCCTTGGACTTCTTGAGAATTTTCATATAAATAAGAAGCTGGATCAGGTGTCCATTCTTGGCCTTGCCACTTCTTTTCCGATACTCAAAGCCCTCCTGCATAGCTGTCTTGATCTCACCAAGCAGCTCTTCGCCTTCCCAGTCCAGAATTACATCTCCGTATCCGAAGATAGGTGGGTCGTTGTAAACAACCTTAAACTCTGAATCAATAAGCATGTCGGCATCGGCCATCGCCTGCTGAATTCTTTCGTGGGACTTGGAACCGTTCGTCATATTTGCACCAGCAAAGGCATCGGCCTTGTCTTCAAAGGTGTTGCCCTCAAAAGCCAGGTACCAATACCGAGCACACTCTCCATGCCCATAAGCAATTGTAGATGGGGCAAAGGTTTTCTTTTGCTGGTGGCGAGGTCCTCGCTTAGCAATATAACCAGAATTAATTTTATCTACTAACCCCTTCATACTTTCAGAAGCTTTTGCTGGCCTGTCTGCATCGGACATGATTTGATTTAACAAGTTTTTAGTCATATTTTATTATCGGGTAATATACTTAAGAGCGGCAACCAGATCATTAATAGCTGATGCGGCAGTAAAGTATATATTCTTCTTGGCCCTGTCTCCTTTGTCTACGTTAGCCATCCAGGTTGCCTTAAAAGACATCTTCGCGGCAATGGCTTGCAGTCTAACAATTTCTATAGTAGCGACATTAATTGGAATGTCTGGCTTAATAATAAGCTTTGCAATTGTAGTCAAGGCCTGGGTAAGCTCCTCGTCTTCAACGTACTCTGCAATTTCCGATAAGCCATTTACCATATCTATTGTTGTCTTGTTTTCTTCCATTTATTATACCACCTTATCTGGGTCAGCAATTTCTCGTCTTTCTTTTACGGAAACACTGCTGGCACCAGGGAGCCAGGGTAGCAATACCTGGTAAAGCTCTTCTAGGAGAACAACGTCTTGAATTTGGTATTTTTTCATTTCACGCCAGGAACTTTCTTTTCCCGCCATGCATCCGATCCAAAGATCAAACCCCGAGTGCTTGACCTTTGAGCCAACACCAAGAGCCTGTGCTACGTAATCAAGCTTGTTGGACGGGAACCTGAAATTTGCCTTAACAATGCTCATAAGGTCTAGGTCTTTTACTACTGACGGAGGGGTCATTCCGTTTTCAAGAAACTCCCGCTTGATATGCTTGTGGTCAAAGGAGGCCGAGTTCCACCCAATTAGTACATCTGCCTCCTCCATCATAGAGTGCAGCTCTTTGAGCATAGCCTCTTTGCCATCGTGGTGTACGGACTTGAAGGTAACTTTCTTTTTACCCTGCCACTTTGCACCAAAGCACATCATTTCTGTAGGCTTTATGATTTGATTGATTCCAATATTTTGGTCCCAAAGGCCCCAGGTATAAACTTGCATAGGTGTTGTTTCAATATCTAGCATTAGAATTTTCATTTGCTATCTCTCTCTTCTATCAATTGTTCTAGCAGCGACATCTCTATTACGGCCAGTCTTGTTTTTGTTGTTTCGCCTATAACTACTACTATAGCAGGGTCTGCGTTAGACTTCAAGGCATCTGTTACAGCTTTTGCCCATACGTCTTTATTTAATGTAAAACTTTTACCGACTTCTTTAAAGTCAATAACAAAGTTTTTCCAGCTGGCATCGCCCTTCTTTGTGTTGCGTCCGCTGTTCTTGTGCAGTTTTGCACCAAGCCTTTTGCCCTCAGATCTTTCGCTCATAGTCTCTCCTTCTCTTTTTGGTGCTTAGGGAAACCTTGCTTAAGTGGTTATCTTTACACATCCAAGTTATCTGCTTTGTTTCTGCATAAAGCCGAAGGCTAAAAACTCCACACCTACACTCTTGGCAAACAAAGCTACCCTGGTAAACGGTATATCTAGGCATTGATACCGCTAACAAGAATTTGCTGCAGGTCTTTGTCGTCTTTTACATAGTTAACAAAGGCATCTCTTCCCTGAACCTTGTTTCCGTCTGGCAAGATATACCAGGCACCAGTTCTTTCTACCAGCCCGTACATTTCTGCTGTATCAACTAAATCTCCAATCGAATCAATCCCGATTAATCCACCTTTAAAGTAGAAATCGTACTCTCCAGACTCTCCAGGAGGAGAGGTCTTAGAGTTTTGAATTTCCCAGCGGACCTTTCGACCAACCTTTTGTTCAATTAGTTTGTCGTTAGAGCTAATCTTTGCCTTAATCGCTTGGCTATCCGAAGACGAAGAGAACAGCTTAACAATTGTAGAAGACATGAACTGTGTTGCAAGCCCACCTGTGGGCACTGACTGCGTGTACATGGCTGTAATATTATTCCTTGCTTGAGAAATTGCCAGGATCAGCGCTGGCTTTTCTTGATTGTTTGCATAGTTAATCATCATCCATGCGTGCTTAAGATCTTTAGACTCGGCACCGATCTGCTTTGTCTTATCTAGGTTCTTCAGCTCTGTAGAGTCTTTTTCGAAGTAGACTGCTGGCAGAAGGGAACTAATACTATCAATCACTAGCATGTCTACCCCAGCATGAAGCAGGGCAACGCAAACATCTACCATATCATTAACGCTTCTGGCTTCTGAATAGATTAGCTGAGAAGTATCTACCCCTAGCTTCTTTGCCCATTCCTCATCATAGGACATCTCGGCGTCTACCCAAGCACAAAGCTTTCCTTCTTTCTGAGCAAGACCAATTGTCTGCAGACACAGGGAAGACTTTGCACTGGACTTACTGCCCCACAGAAGAACCTGTCTTCCATACGGAAACCCCCCACCTAAAGCCTTGTTAAGGCCTGGGCTGGGGGTGGCTGCAAACTCTGTCTTAATACCCACAGCAGGCCCAATCTTTTTTCTAATTTTTGGATCTAGTAATGCTAGAGCCTCTTCTAATGTTACATTGCTCAAAATCTTACACCGTGCCTTTCTGGTCTGGTTTTGTTGAAGCTAACCTTTTTTTCTAATGCTGCATCTAAAGAGATGTCTGTATAAAGATTATCCCTTAGTCCAGCGTATAAGTCAAGTGTCCTGATAACAATATCTGCCATCTCACTAGCAATTTCGTCCTTGCCTTTGTCTTTTCTAATTGCTTCCATGACCTCAACGGCCTCAGAAACAATCATCATTAGTTGTTTAGTGATAAATATATCATCAACTTCGTTAGGCCAAAAGCCTTTCTCTGTTGAAATAATGTGCAGGCGATCTGCCATCTCATCCAAGTATGTCATTTAGTATTACTGTCCCGTCTTTCGTTTTCCCGAAGGTAAATGTGTAAGCAGATCCTTCTTTTATTTTCATATATGCTTTGGCAAAAGTTGTGGGGAACACGACCACAGAGTGAAGATTCCTACTACTATCTGCCAAAGTTAGTGATGCCATCTTCTTTCCAGCCTTTGTCATTCTTGGCTTAAAAGATACAACATACATTTCATCACCCTTATAAGGAAGCATTTTATAATTTAAAAACTTAATCAAAGCTTTGTCAGAAGTTCTAATCTCTTCCCCAGGAATTGCAGAAACAATCCTGTTGTCGCTAACAAGAAGAATGTATGTCTTTCCAGACTCAATGACCGTCTGCTCTTCATCGAAAATTCCGACTGAGCCAGTTTTATCCAGCAACTCTACCCTGGACCAACCCTTGCCCCTCTTGATTGCCTTGACCATGCCCATCAAAACAAAGGAGCCCTTCTCTTCAAAGTCTTGAACTGGGTCAATAAAAGCGTGGTAGTGGGAAGGAACCGTAACCTTAAATTCTGGAAGGTTTAGATATTCATACAGGTTCTCTCTAATCTCTTCTTCGTTTCTTGGCTGGTCTTCAAAAGTTGCGGCACCAATGATTCTTAATGCTTGTAGAGATCTGCTATTGACCCCGGTATTCTTTTTCATCGCAAACTCTTCTAATTCTTTATAAGAGTTAAAGGGCCTAGATTGAATAAACTTGTCTGCAATATTTTCAGAAATATACTTAATTGTAGAAAGCCCAAACCGAATACCCTTGCCTTCAATCTTGAAATCTACCCCGGAATCGTTTACGTGAGGAAGCTTGATTGGGATGTTCATACGCTTTGTTTCAATCAAGTACTCCGTTCTGGCGTCCTTGTCTTTTTCATTCTTGAGAATAGAAAACATAAACTCTAAAGGATAGTAGTACTTTAGCCAGGCGGTCCAGTATGATAGCGTAGAGTAAGCCACAGCGTGAGACTTGTTAAAGGAATAACCTGCGTGAGCCTCGAAGTCTTTCCACAAATCTTTGGCAACATTTGGAGACATAAATCGAGAAGCCCCCTCTACGAACTTATCCCTAAATACATCAAACTCCCTGGCATCTTTTTTCTTACCAATAATCTTACGAACCTTGTCCGCTTCCGCCATGCTCATTCCTCCCAGTTCCACACAAGATTGCATAACTTGCTCCTGATAAAGAATGCATCCATAAGTTTCTCCGGTATAAGTTTTCATAACGTCATGCAAATATGTCACACCCTGCTTGCCCTTTTTCCGGTCAATGTAGTCTTTGCCAATAGTGTTCATTGCTCCTGGGCGAACCAAGGCATTAGACGCTGCAAGCTCACTGAAGTTGCTCACACCCATTCTCATAATCAGGTTGGTATATGGGGTTGCCTCACACTGGAAGACTCCCTTTGTGTGACCCTCCGACAGCATTTTGTAAACATTTTCATCATCCAAATCAATGTTTAATAGATTAATTGTTTTACGGTGACGCTCTTTGATAATCTCCAAAGCATTCTGGAGAACGCTCAAAGTCTTTAGCCCCAGGGCATCGATCTTAATTAGGCCAATTCTTTCTGCTTCCCCCATGTCTACAGCAACAACCGGAATCCTTTCTCCCGAACCAGGAGCCTTTCTGGTTTCCATTGGGGCGTGCCTAAAGATAGGAGACTTGCTGGTCACAACTCCTGCGGCGTGAATTCCTGTACCACGAATTCGACCACGTAATTGTTCCCCGTACTTTTCAATTTCTGGATATTTTTCACGGAACCAGGCGGTTGATTTAGAACTACAGTACTCATCCCAAGTGTCAAAAAGCTTTCCCACTTTGTTCACATCGGGCAGGGGGATATAAAGAACCCTGGCAATATCACGAAGGACACCCTTATCTTTAAACTGCAAAAAGGTTGCAATAGATGCTACGTGACGATATTGCTTTACCAGATACTCTTTAACCTCTTCACGACGAGTATCTTGAATATCCGTATCGATATCCGGAAAGTCATTACGTTCCGGGTTAATAAATCTAAAGAATAGCAATCCATATTTGATGGGGTCAATGTCGGTTATGCCTAAAGAATAACACAACAATGAGCCAGCAGAAGACCCTCGACCAGGGCCAACCTGGATGCCTTCCTTTTTGGCCCAGTTAATCATATTTCTTACCACAAGAAAATATGGTCCAAAATTCTTATTTTCAATAATAGAAATCTCTTCTTCTAGCCTGTCAAGATACTCTTGATTGTCCGAAAAGCCTCTTTCAGACAACCCCTCTAGGGCTAAGCTGCGAAGCTCCTTATTCGGGTTCTGGTACTGAGCAGGCAAAAGATCCAGTCCATCTTGAATGTTATAATCTTCAACCTTGTTGGCAATCTCCTGAGTGTTTTCGTAAATATCTTCTCTAGAAATACCCTGAGATCCCATCTGGGCACGCATCTCTTCGTCAGACAACAAGTGGATGTCAAAGTTATCAAAGCTAATCTGCCTTTCTCCGTAAAGGTAGTTTAACCTATCTTTTAGATTGTCGTACTTCTTTGACTTATCAAATGTCACATCCTTCTGAACCTTGTTACTATATGTGTTAAGAATAAGCTTGATTTCCTGAATGTCTTTTTGGCCCACATCCGAGTGGTGGCAATCAGGTGTTACCACTGGCTTTACCCCGAACTCATCGGCAAGTGCCAAGAGCTGGTGATTGATTTCAGCTGGGTTGTGAGGCATTACCTCTATGTAATAATCGTCTCCAAAAACTTTTTTGTGCCACTCTACCTGTGCCTTAGCTGCTGCTAGCTCCCCTAGCTCAACTGCCTTGGCTACGGTTCCGCTAAGACATCCAGAGGTAACGATAATTCCCTCTTTGTATTTCTCTAAAACTTCGTAGTCAATGCGAGGCTTTTTGTAAAACCCCTCTGTCCAAGCAATCTCGTTTAATTTGTTAAGGTTTTCCAGACCTTGCTGGTTCTTGGCTAGGAGGACTATGTGGTTGTAAACAAGGTCTAGTGGACCTTCCCGACTGTCTCGATCCCTGTGATCGAACCTGTCTTCGGTTATATAGCCCTCCACGCCAAGAATTGGCTTAATGTTCTTTTCTTTTGCAGCACGGTACATCTCTCTGTGACCAGAAAGAGAACCGTGATCAGTAATCGCCAGGGCAGTCATGCCCAAGGACTCTGCACGATCTACATACTCTTGTGGGGTAGCAATACCGTCAAAGAGTGAGTAGTGAGTGTGAACATGTAAGCCAGCATAGGACATCCCTAGTTACCACTCCACATTTGAAGAAGTAATAGATGGCGTGTCAAAGCCCAGGTAAAAGGCCTCTTGCTCTGCATATGAAACATGGGTCAATGCCGCATTAAGATCATACGGCTTTACTTCATTCCATGTGTAAGGCTCGCTGTCTGGGATACCTGGGATCAGGGTGTAATTAGTTTCTACGCCCTGGCCGTTTCGCTTAAGCTTAAAGATAAGGTTAGAAACACTTCCGGTTTCAAGAGCGTAGTCTCGAATCGTGTTAAATGGAGACTGCTTTCCAACCCCCATAGACCAGATAGCCACATAGGGCTCTTCCATTCCGTCATCTACCAAAACGTTACAGTAGAATCGAAGACGCCCACTCCATCCAGCCTTTGGGTCCTTCTGGTGCATTTCCTGAGCCCAGTCTCGACCCTCGGTTTCCATCGTGTCTACAGCCTTGCGACGGTAGTCTTTTGGATTGGTGTGTTCTTTTACGACCAGAGACAGTCCGCGCTCTCCGTCATAGTTGGCAGACTCTTCGTCCAGCTCTTCAATAAAACGAATCTTTACCGACTGTCCATCTGCAAGCTTAAGCCAACGCATTCGTGGCTTATCGCTGTCATACTTTGGCTTATCAAGCAACGCATTGATATTCTTAAGCCCTTTTACTACACTCATTTTTTCTCCTTATACTTGTTTTATACTTGATTAATAGTGTATATTTTATTTTAGTATTGATGATATGGAGTCGGAAAAGCTAAAGCTTAGTGCCTTAATCTCTTCGTCAGACATATCCCCAATGTCTTTGTATTGTTTGTCTAATGACAAGACAGACACACGAGAACCTAGCTTTTTTTGAAGTCTATTAGCCATGTTCCCCCCAGCCTCATCATTATCTGCAATGACAATTATATCATTGAAGTATCTTTTTAGCAAGTCCACCTGGATGTTTGAAACATTAGACCCTAACGATGCTACTGCTGGGTACCCGCACTGGTCTAGCCTAATTGCATCAAACGAAGACTCTACAACATAAACGTTTCTGGAAGACTTTATTCTATGTATGTTGAAAAACGTTTTAGATTTTGGAAGCCCGGGGGTGTTCTTGAACTGCTTACCCTCTACAGACCTTCCAACAAAACCAAGAAGCATTCCGTCTGGAGAATGAACAGGGATTGTTACCATGTCTTGATTTTCAGAATATCCAAGAGAAAACTTAATTACAGACTCTTTTGTGATTTCTCTGCCAGAGTAATAGTCTCTAGCCCTAGGAGAGGCTAGGGCGGCTTCTGAAAGACTTTTTACAAGGACTTCATCAAACTGTACGTAGTCTTTTTTATCTACAAGTCTTTGTTCTATTTCTAGTTCCAAATTTGAATTTACTTCTTTGCTTTTAATAAAACGAACAGCCTCAAAGTACGTACGATTTGTTTGATGCATAACTAGCTCCACCAAGCCACAAATGTGGTGACAGGCAAAACAAAAAAACGTGCCTTTTACTTTGTCAACTTCCCCTGCCGGAGTTCTGTTGTTTGCATGAAAAGGGCAAAAGATAATATAGTCAGAGTCAACTTCTGATTGGATATCTAACCCGCTTCCAACCAGCAATCGTTTAATTTGTTCGTGTGAATAAACTTTGAATGTATCCTTTTTAGTATTTGTATTCATTATACCAGATCGTCAACACTCTTGTATTTGTAGTGCCCCTTATCAAAGTCTACCTGGACCATAAACTCGCCCATAAATCCATTACGGTTCTTTCTAAAGACACACTCCATAACATCGCTGTTGGCGCCCCTACCGAGTGCCATGACCCAGTCAGCGTCATAAGCAATCTGGCGTGACCAAGATGTTTGACCCAAAGTTGGAACCGTATCTAGTTTTGTTACATCGTCTGGGGTTGCTGAGGAGATTGCCATGATCGGCACTTCATCTGAAATTGCCATAAGCTTTAGCTCACGAGAAAGGTTCTTCATCCTAACGACTTCGCTTTCAGACTTCTGGTTGGGGCTCATAAGTTGCAGGTAGTCTACAATTACAAAGTCTGGTCGATATTGGTCAATCTTTCCTCGAAGAACTGACGGGGTTATGTCTCCACCACTATCATTAGAGACAATGTGGAACTCTGGTCTGCCTTCTATGTGGTTCTTGTGCCACGTCTTTAAGGTGTCTATCTCAACCTCTCCAGCGCTCAGCTTTCTGTGAGACCAAAGCCCTTCACCCATAATTGTAAACACCCTGTTTCTAACTTCTGTTTCAGACATTTCTAGGCTAAGAACTAGAGGAGTCCTCCCCTGCTTCCAGGCCTGAACTGCAAAATAAAGAGAAAGCCAAGATTTTCCAATACCTGGATAAGCCAAGAACACCCCCAGCTGACCTGGCATAATTCCAGAAGGCAGGTAGTTGTCAAAGCCTGGCAGCCCCGTCTTAATTCCAAGGGATCCAGCTTCCTGTTGCTTTTTTAGGTTTTCAAAATAGGCTACGGCAGAGTCAATGTCGGTTGCATCAATATCTCTAATGGTAGAGGTTTCTTTTTTAAGCTGGGAGGTTCCACTAATTAGATTCTCAAGTGCCCCCGAGCCGGAGCCACCCTGAATGTCCTCTGCGGCTGAGCGAAGCATATCCTTAAGGCTATCACTTAAAAACTCTGACTTCAGCTCTTCTAGGTGGTGCTTTGTTGCTCCAATGTCTGCCACTGGCTCAAAGTCTCTAAACTTTTCTACGACTAAAGAAGTCGGGGGAACTGATTGGTTTTGCTCAAAGTAGTTTCTTACAAACTCCCACACATCGTTGTGTGTTCTTAAAAGATTGTCTACGTTTGCCTGCAGCAAAACATGAATCTGCTTGTCTTCTAGAACTGCGGATATTACCTTTGATTCTGTGTTAGCCACTTAGCCACTCCCTCGCCTTGTTTAGTCTCTCAAGTCTTTCTTTTTTGTCTTCTTCGATCAATGATTTTGAATGGATAACCTTGTCTGCATTATAAGCAAAGTAATTCCAGCTTGGATAGGCGGATGCCTCAAAGTAGTAACCAAGAAGATCGAGGCACTCCTCTAGCCCATAGGACTCGATCAGGGCATCCGCTGCCCACTGCTCTTTGTTAATATTAATGTCTGACCTGCTGGTATGCCTAGCGTTGTGAAGCTTGTTATACCTAGATAGCAAGATCATTCTAGACTTGCGATCAGCCATTATTCATTAATTTCTGAGGAAGCCTCTTTAACCTTTTCTGCAAGCTTGTCTTCAACAAACTCATAAACTCGCTCAAAGGCTTCTGAGATGTTTTCACCATCGCGCCTAGAGTCTTCAATACCCAGGTCAATACGCAATGATTGAAAGTTTCCCAGATTAAGTGTGTACCCAAGGGATACAGTAACTTTTGTTTCGTTGTGTTCCATTCTCATACCTTCTCTAAATAGACTCATTCCAGATTGGAATAAATTCGCCATCTGACGTTCTCGTATATGTAAGAATACCATCTCCAAGTCGTCTTGTCAACTCTTGAACCGTAGGAACGGTATTGTTAGAAATCAGTCCGTCTTTACGTGGTCTCCCTATATGCACTGAAGCAAGTATATCACGAATTTCTCTTACTACTGATTCTGGATAATAAGCCCGAGTTCTCCAACTCCGCTTTGCCCCTATGGATGCAGCAATAGGTGGGGGAATTACTTGATTTGTAACAAGTCTATAAAGATGTTTTTGATGCTTAGACACAAGGGTTGCCGTGTCTTTTACACTGTAAACCTTTTCACTATTCTTTTTAAAGTCAGAAATAAGACAGGTTTCTATTCTGTCTTTGTTAATGTTATAAACTGCCAAAATTCCGTTAGACCTGTTAACGTGGTGCTTACGAACAAGGCATCCATTTAAAAAGAAAACCCTTTTGTTTGCAAGCACTACCGGAGCGCTGTTGTATGCTTCTCTGTCCACAAAAGATCCTAGACTGGTACGCCAATCATCAGAAGGTTTACGCCCACTGATGCAACACCAATTGTCTTAAACTTTACAATTCCCTCGATGCGGTTATTTGTAATTTTAGTCAGCAAGACAGAAACATCTTTTCCAGCTTCGGTAGAGCTTTCCCCGATTAGGATCGGGGTAGCTGTTGCAATGGGTGGATAAACAAAGTCTGTAAAGTTAAAGCTAAAGCTGTTTTCTCCATCTGGGCTTGTGCTTGTTGTGTTTGTTACTTCGACATACCCTCCAACAATTCTGGTGTCGGAAGTTTTGATGTTCTGAGTTCCTGACGATACCGTATCTATAGAAGAGTAGCGACCAGCAGTTGTTGTAACCTGAGCAGAAAGCTCGTTAAGGGTGTTTGCTACCTGATATATATAACTAAGGTCAAGCGGCTGCCCTCGTTCGGGTAGTGGTATTTTTGCCATTTTATTCTCCTTAAGATCCTATGGTAGCATTCATAGTTGCAATTGTCAACGCTGCTGCTCTTTGCTTATTAATGCTTTCAATTTGAATAGCCACGTCTACTGTGGTGTGGGTTTTGTTTAAAAATGTATAAGTGTGAATTGGAGAAGTCCCGTGATAAAAATAATCAGCACCGTCAAAGCTAACAAACACATCGTAGCTTGGCCTGTCTAGGGCGTCGTCCCAAACCACGGTTGTCGAATTTGAGGAAACAATAATATCGCCGTCAACGTCTTCGAACGCTTGTCCTGCAATTTCTCTAATTGGGGACCATTGGGAATATCTGTTCTGGTCTTCAGAGATTATCCTATGGCGAATAATATATCCGTAGGTTCCATCCGAAAGAAGGGCAACGGGTGGTAACGTATTTTTGCCAACAACTGCTTTTTCTTTTCCCCTAGCCATTATGCAACATCCAAGCCGTATCGATACTCTACAATGTTAGAGGTGTTGATTTCTTTAGAAATCCCCCTTCCATCGGAAGTTTTGATTGTTGTGTATCCAGTTAGACCGTACAGGGGATTCTGAGAAGTAGTATTTTCAAAACGGAAGCCATCTAGAGCAACATAAAACTTATCGGAAGGGGTGGAAGATCCTGTCTCGTGAACGGTTGCAAAAACTCTTACAGATGTAATGTTGGTCCAAGAAAAGTCTGCACTTTTTGTAAGCTCTGAAAGTGTTTTCTTAGCTACAATATATCTATTGTTTACCAGGTTGATCGTGGCGCCTGACTCTGGGCTTGAGCTATCATCGTCTCCGGTTGCTGCGTTTACTTCAAACTTTGCATAGCTTGTGGGACTGTTCTCGTCCCCAGAAGCAAACTCTATAATAACACGAACTCTTCCAGCTTCTTCTGACTGAGTTGCATCTTTTTTTATTACAGCAAGTGCAAAGCGCAACTCATCCTGGTTAGAGTTTTTATCAAAGGTGAGCGTTAGCCCATTCTTGTGAATATGACTATCGCCAACGGTGTAAGAAATCTCTCCAGCGGACTCTGTAATATTTGAGACATCGCCCCTAATAAAAAGAGCTGTGTCCAAAAATCTTGGAACTTCATTTTCTTCATACCTTGTTTGTGTGCTAAAGGTGGTATCCGAAGATCTTCCTAAAAAAACTACTATTTCATCCCCCCCAAGGTCGGTTGGATTAATGATGTCATCGCTGGCTCCCGTAAGCTCCCCGCTGACTAGCCCCACAGAAGAGATGGTGCCACCTGTGTGGTACTCCCAGCCCTCTGATTCTGTAAATGTGTAAACTGTTCTGCTTTCTCTAGAGCCAGCCGATGGGTTAGATTTTCCAGAATACACTCCAATTTCTGTAAAGTTGTATTTCTGATCTCCAGGAAGCTCTCCTGAAAAAACGATATTAGCTGCGCCCGCTTCGTCATACAGGTATCCTCTAGACGTAATGGGAATTCTAAGCGCTTCAAATGCCAGAGAGGTCTGGCCGGAGTAATCTCCTAAGGTATCTGACGTACCCAGGGGCTTTGGCCCAACACCAAGAGCAAGGTGTGAAGCGTAGGCTGGTGCTGAGCCAATTAAGTATTTGGCTAAAATTGTTTTTCCTGTGTTAGTAATCAAGATTCCCCCTCATATATTGTATCACTTAGTAGGACTCCATTGTTAAGAACTTCTACCTCTACAATTTCGTTTTGTTCCATATTAACCACATCTATAATAATATCTCCGCTATTTGCAAATGGGTAGTCCTGGTCAGCAAGCCAAACTCTTTTCCCTCCAGGCCCGGAGCCTTCTTCCGGTACGTGGGTATTTAAGGTAATAGCAAAGTTTTTAAAATATTTGTCAATTGTTTCTGGAAGGCTAAAGATGTTTAATGAATTATAATTTCTTTTTAATTGATTCAAGTTTCCAATAAGAGAGTAAGAAACTTTTATTCCATTAATTAGCTCTGATCTTGCAATATTAATTATCTCATGCCCTGAAATATTTTCAAAGTATATTTGACCAAGAGCATCTATTGGTACCGCTTGTGGCTGAACTATCAGGTCTGGGGTTGCGATCTTAATACCCGAGCTGGGAGACTCTGAGCTGCTTGCAATTTGAGGCGTTGCTTCTGTCATTGCACGACCTCGCTAACATAGGCAGTCATAGACGGCCCTCCTTCGCTTCTGCTGTAGTCTATATAATAAACTACAAATCTAGCATTTTCTCCAAGCTCGCTGATATTGTTTTCATTTTTATAATCTATCTCGACAATGTCTCCTAGCTGAAGAATGGGCATACCAAAAATCTCTACCCCAGCCGCCATTCTTTTTTTCATTACCCTGCTTGACAGCCAGCCCATTAGGTTATCTGCAGACTCTTGACTTTGAATGTATGGGGCTTCAATAGAGAACTCTTTTCTTCCCTGCGTTATTCTGCTAAATTTAATGTTTTGATACTGTTCCTTTGATTTTCCTGGTGGAAGGATTACGGTATCACCAGAAATTTCTGGATCTGACAAATCACTCATTCTGTTAAAGTATTCGTCTACAGATAGTTCATGGTTAGACTGTTGTGTAAACGCCACCCCCTGAATTCTTAAGTAGTTCCCGCTACTAGAGTCAAGGTTCAGTGCTGAGTCTGTGTTGTTGAAGATGAGGAACTCGGCTCCGTAGGAACTGGCCCTAAACCCAGAAACAGAATAACTCTTTAGTTTATTAAACGTTGGAGCTATTTTTGCAGAGAATGCTGGATAGGCCTTGTCGTACCTAACATTAAAATATGCGGCTTCTCTCATAATTGTTCCAAACTCTTCAAAATAAATATTATATTTTGGTGGCTCGTTTGGACCAACCCCGGATAAAAATGTTGATTGAATTAAACCACTCAAGGAATACTTTTGCAATGCCTGATTAGCATTTATGTCTTCTGCGTTAAAGATATCTTTTGCTGGGGCATCCACAGAGAAAGTTGCGTTCTGGCTGTAGTTTTCTGTTAGTGCGTAAACATTCTCAAACATAAGCCTTGCCTCCCCCCGAACAAATAGAGCCATGTTTGTATACAGAGGAAGTGGATCTGGGTCATCTACAATAGCCACATTGACATTGTTTATATAAAGATAGAACCTTCTGGCATCTCCAAGATCCTCGTATTCGACAGCAAGGTCATATACTGTTGTGTTTGGCTCTGAGGCCATTCTTGCTTGCCCCACAAAGGTTCCATCGTCTACCAGGAAGTTTCCAATACCGCTCCAAAGTTTTACAGGAACTGCCTTGTCTATGTTGCTTGTTGCCGAGGCATTTCTTTTTACCTTGTAAAAGAATGCATCCGCTACCTGATTTTCTTCATCATAGTCTGACAGGTTAGAGGCTGTTAGTGCTGCTATCTCAAAGAAATAGCCATTATTGCTTTCTGAATTAAGGAGTATTGCTAGCCCACCGCTACCTCCAGCAATGGTTAAGTCCTGACCTGCTGCAATGTCTGACAGGGTATAGTAAGTGCTTGCCCCGTTAGCATCTTGGTTTCTTGTATCGCTATCCTTTAGCTGACCAACAATTCTTACCCTTGTCCCAAAATGTTTAAATTTATTTTCAAGGGGCTTGTGTATGTAAGATACAAAGTCTTTACTTTCGATTCCACCTGATGGGGGGGTTCCGTTAAAAACAAGAGCCGAAGACTGAATTGTTGCGGGGTATCTTAAACCATTATCTAATTCATTAATAGACTGGTCTGCTAAAAAGTTTTTAATGACTCCAGTCCTATCTGTAGAAATAGCGTTGGCATTATCCCTACCAGCAATTCCTACCGCAGTACTCGGTGCCGCTCCTGTTCCAAAAATGTATTCAGAGGACATTCGTACACCACGAATGTTGTCATCATTTGACCAGTGATCGCTAAGGCCTGCTGGGTGACTAACAATATTTGTTCCAAACTGGCCCCTGCCGTGTTTTGCGACAACTCCATTTGCAAGCTTTGTTATTCCATCATTTGTTTCGTAGTTTGGCTCGGCATATATCCGCACCAATCCTGTTGGATAAATCTTACCGTTAAAAGGAATTTTAGCAAAATACCTCTGGTATTCTCTTAGATTGTTGATCCAAACGTTATCACCATTTACGGCATCCTTCTCAGAAGCAGACAATCCGGGGATGTTATATTGAACCGCATCATACTTAAGAATCTCTCCGTTGGCATAAAAGTACCCGTTATACCTGGTTAGCCAGTAAACGCCATCGCCCAGGTCTAGGATGTTATCTTTAAGCAGATGATCCTCTACTGAGGGAACGTCGGGGGAAAGGTCTGAGTTTAGTGGCACGGCAGACAGAGAGTAGGCAGATTGCTCCGAGACCTCTTCGTTGGTAGACCTTACAGATTCGTTGGCTGTTACCTCCCACAAAAGTGCTGGCTTGTATACCCAGGTCTTGTCTCTTTGCAGCAAAGAAGCCTGCCTAATTGAGCCGTAAGACCTTTGCAGATATTTCGTTGAGTAGATAATCTTTCCGTCATTATAGATTCCATTATCTTCATAAGCTACGCCAACGATGTTGGCAAGAGACGTGTTGTCTTGACTATTTTTAATAACGCCATTGTTTGAAAAATCTTTTGAGCCACGCAGGGTTACGTCTGTAGCTCTTTCTGTGGATGTTGGCATAATGTATCCCCTGCTCATCACAATAAAGTTGTTGTACTCATCAAAAAACATTGCTGACTGCGTTGACCTTGCCAAAGAGTTTAAAATTTCTGCTACGCTTTTGTCTGGCTCTATAAAGAAATAGGGAATAATCTCTTCTGCCTCGTTCGTGTTACGCAAGAATACGTAGTTTGAAAAGCCCACAGAGTCTAGCAAAAGAGACACCGCATAGCTAAGAGATACGTTCTGCACAAGAACTTGGGTGGCTGTAGTAGACTCCAGGTAAAAGAAAAGATCTCGTAAGCTCAGGGATGCCGATCTTTCCTTATTGCTAATTGATGGAAAGCCCTCTGTATACATTGTTTTAATTGGAACAAAATAATCAATGCCGCTCACATCTATGACAATTTCATAAAATTTGATCTGTATGTTTTGAGCAAGGTACGGAGCAATTATGCTATTTGTGTTTTCTTCATAGAAGGCTTGGTCGAAGTCAAAGATATTGAGGTCTCCAGTAGACGCAAGCAGCTGCCCCACGGGAAGACCGCTTACCCCAAGATCCGAAGCGAGCTTTTTAACAGAAAATCCAGTGACCTTATCCGACAGATCAACCGCAAGTCTTGGAGAAAGTTCAATCAAGTCTAATGTTGAGTCAAACTTGTTCATGGTTTCTGCTACAAGCCGAAGGCCTTTAAGGTAGCTAAACTCTCTGTAGACAATTTCTCCAGAAAGTCCGTTTGTAAATTGTGGGGGGCTAGTAAGTTCTGTCGCAAAAGACACAGCCCTGTTTGTGTTATCAATAATTTGCCAACCATAGGTTGCCGTAAATGTTTCGTAAGATCCGTTCTTGGCAATGTAGACATCCCCCTGAACGTCCTGGGCAGTTCTTACAAGATAAGCTGTTCCATCTACAAGGTCTGTTGCAGAAGGAAGCAAAGAAGCAGAAACAAATTCTTTTTCATATCTAAAAATACTATAATACTCATCTGGGATAACTAAGCCGTAGCCAACCTCTAGATACCCGTCACTGCCAAAGATTGCCGTTCCGTCTCGTCTTGTAGACTCTCCATCAAAAGAAATAACGTCTTGCCAGTTATCTTCTTTTAATGCCTGAATCTTCCAAATTACTGGGGTAGTTTTATTGGCATCTCCAAAGAACGGATCAGAAAAGGCACCCGAAGAGCTTGAGAACGGTCCAAGGTTAACACTTCCTACGTTTGTTTGTAGTTTAACTACAATTCTATTTGCTGGCACTGCATTCTTGTAAACAACATAAGGAGCAGCATCGTCAATATAGTTTCTATCATTAACCACATTTGAAGCAATGCCCCTCTCTAAACCAGCCTCTGTCCTATAAGATGACCAATACTTGAAGGTGTCTTTCTTGTCTGCCATATAGTATCTTGGTCTTTGAGACATGAGAAAATTGTCGTTGTGAGTATACTTGTTTTCAAAATACCTTGTCTTGTTGATGCCCGATCTTGGGCGACGACGTCCAAAACAATCCTCCAAGGAAAACAGCATATTCTCTTTTTGTTTTTTAGAGGTAAAGGCAACGGGCGTCCCATCGTCTTCGAAGCCTCCATCGATTACAATGTCTGCGTCAGTCGCTCCGGTATAAAAATTTCCTGGGTCATCGACACTAAAAGAAGAAGCGATTTGATAATAATCACTTGTGCTATCCGTTGGCCTAAATCTATAGTTTCCAGCCTTTAAGATATTGTCTGCAAAATTCATATTCCACTCTGCGATAACGGCAGACTGAGTTTTAATTCCAGAAGTGGTTTCCAGGTGATCCTTTAATGTTGTATTTTGAAACATTATACCTCTTCTAAGCTAAGAGAAATGTCCCAAAAATCGTGAGTCGCTCGACCTCTCTTGTTTACATCATACTGGAAATCCTCAAAGAAAACTTCAATAACTTCGTTGTACCTGCCGAGCTTGTTGTATGTATCGCTTTCGAAATTGTTAAACTTGTCGTAAGCCAAGAATACAAAGAAAGAGCCTTGATGATTTTCATACCAGTCTAAGATATCTACAGCTGCGGCTCCGCTATCTACGATGTAGGCAGTCTCAGAGGCTCCAAGAGTTGTTCCGGAGGCGGTAACGGTCAGAGGCGAGCTTGCCGATCTGGAAGGAAGCGTTTTCCAGGAAGTTGAAATACTAAGCTTGTCTGCAATGTGATAGGACCTCATCCTACCGTTAATGGTTCTTACCTTACTTTCGATCCTGTTACTCTTAAAAGATATTGGATCTCTGTTGTGGTCTGACAAAACAATAAAATCTACAAACTCAGTACCAGTGGGAACGTGAAAACCATTTTCAACAACGCCAGCATTGTTTGAAAAAACCATTGCCTGTGGACGACCGTATTTATTACGACCTGTCATGTAAGCTTCTGAAGTCATTAAATCCTATTTCCTCTAAGTTTCTGCCCTTCGATTTGCTTAATACTTCTCATCACAGTATTTGCAATCTTGTTGGGGTCTGAATCTGATTTCACATTAACCTGTAGATTATAATTATACATGGATTCGCCACCGTATGTGCCACGATTTATGTCTTCTAGGTTTTTTACCCCAAAGTTTTTAACAGCTGGTCTACGAACAACATACTCTCCTGGAGTAAGCATGGCGGGAACGGTGTCCGATCCTAGTGATTTAAAGAATCCTCCTTCGGACTTGTATGGAATTAGGCCTCCCATGGGATAGCCTTTTACGCTACCGCCCATTGCCATTCGTTTAGGAATAATCATTCCACCGTTTGCTTTATTTACCCTGGCGGCTGGATCAATCACGCCTCTATTTTCATTGTAATAGGTTGTCCAGTGCTGACCTCTTGCGGCGGCGGCTTCCCTGATTGTGCCGCCAGTGCCTGGGTCATACCAGTCTCCCTTACTTGAAGAAGCTGCCTTAGCTCCACCGCCGCCAGATGGTGCTGGAGCCGCTGCTTTTGGCTGGGGGAACAGCTCATTAAAACTATCGCTCTTTATTCCTGTTCGAATAAACTCAGAAAGTGCTACAAGCTTTTCAGCAGAGGTAGCCATATCTTCTAGGTTCATTGCAGCCTCTTTTGTAGAAGCAGCTATTCCATCAAACTCTGCCCTGGTCATTTCATTAAGCTGCAACTGCTCAATAGCCAGATCTCTTGCTATTGCCGCTATCCTGTTTCGTTCTTGAGCTGGTTCCGAAACCGTTTCTTCTATCTCAAATACCTTCCGCTCTAAGGTTTGAATTTCTTCTTCTAGTTCTTTTCTTGTCAGACCAGTTGCCCCAACAACGGTTCCAAGTTCCAGCTTTCTTTGTTTTTCAAGATTTTCCTTTGAACGCTCTTGTGCTTCCTTGGCTTGCTGGCTGGCAAGCTCTTGTTGTGCTGTGGCGGCAGCAGAGATGTCACCACGAGACAGAGCTTCTGCAATGCTAAGCTGTGCCTTTTGCAAGCTGTTAATTCGTTCATTAGCTTTTGCAACATTGTCCAACGCTTCGGCACGCTGGTCATACTTTTCATTAATGTCATCTTCTTGCCAAGAAATTCTTTCAAGCTCTGCATTATAATCGTCTAGCTCGTATTGAATAGCTGCGAGTTGGTTTTGAGCCTCTTCAATAAGCTTGTTGTCCGCGGCGGTAGCTAGGTCAAAGTTAACATTAATAGCATTTTCTTTTTTACTAAAGTAATCATTAACCTCTGTAAGGTATCTATCAAATTCTGTTTCTTGACCAGTCTTAGTCAAAAGGTTGACGGAGACCTCTAGGTTAGCTTGCTGCTCTGCGTTACGGAGAGCTTCTTTCAATGCCCCCGAATCAATACTGGGGTCGAGCATAAGCTTTTGCAAATCTTTATCGGACATGAGTGCTTTAATTTGTTCATCTGTATACTGGCCCTGAGCTTTTGACAGCTCTTTAAGAACAGCAACTTGGTTTCTAAATTCCTCATTTGTGTTTCTAACCGACTCAGAAATTCTTGATCTTTCTCTTTGTGCCTCTAGCTGGGCTTCCATTTCTTTTGCAAGCTTAGTGACTCTTAGAATTTCTTCAATTTCTTCTCTTGTTGCACCCTGGGCAATCGCGGCAGCCAAAGCTTCATCCTGAACTGCTTCATAGGCATCGGCTAAGGACATTCCGTTAGCAACCAAGGTTTGAATGGCAGAGTTTTGGTTTTTTGTTTTTTGAATAAACTTTTCTTGACCGTTTACGTAGTCACCAATTGCCACCGCATCAAATGCCTCGTTCATATTTGTTAGCGCTGCCTTAGCCCCAATGATGTTGCCAAAGTTATCAAACTCAAACAACTCATTCTTTCGTTTGTCGTATTCTTCGGGATCCATTCCAACAATCTGTGCAATGAGGCCCTCTCCAACACCAAGGTTGCGAATTTGTTTTTCTAGACCGTTAAACTGGGTAATAGCTCCGCCAGCAAATATTGAACTAAGGGTTTCTTGCATTCCTTCCCAGCCTTTTTTAAGGATTATGCTGGCATCACGAAGGTCTCTAAGTTTTGTAAGAAGGCCGTCTACTTGTGGCTCTGAACCACCACCACCACCCGTTGGGGCTGGCATGTCAGGCCCTGTGTCTGTCGTGTCTGCAGCAATTTGTGTAACAATTCTCGAATTGAAGTTGGCATAAGCACTAAGCTGGACTCCCGGAGGTGAATTCTTGTAGGCAGAACCTTCAGAAGATAGCCAATTATCTAAGGCTGGGTCTCCCTCAGACACTGTTGAAATTGTTGCAACCAATGTTTGCAAATAAATTTTCTTTTGAGTGTCGCTTAGGCTACTCCAGTATTCCATGTCATTAACCAAGGCGTCCACGGCGTCCTGTCCTGCAATGTTTGCAACAACATCTAGGGTAACCTCTCCAGAGTAAGCTTCTATCTCTGCTAGCTTATTTTGCAACACTGCTGCTGCTTCTGGATTTTCTAGAATAAACCGAAACTTTGCCTCTCTTTCTAGAACAACGTCCGACTGAGATAGCTGATTATAAAACCTTAGCAGTTTTTCTGCTTCTTCTGGGCTTCCAGCATTTGAAATTTTTATTAAGACATCTGACTGTAAATCTTCTATTGGCTCGCCGTTTTTGTCAACAAGTAAGCTCATTAATTTCATGGTGTCTCCGGTAAAGGTTCCACCCATTTTGGTCATAATATTAACCATTGCTGTATTTTCTAGCGTTCCCTCTCCAAACATATTCAAAAAGTTCATCATTTGCAGAGGATTTATTTCTCCTGAAGCTACCTGTATTTTTAATACATATTGCAACTCTTTGTCTGTAACAGAGTCTTCTATAACGCTTTGTGCTTCTGGAACGACATCTTCGAACATGGTACCTTCATACTGAGAAGCCATTGCTTTGTTTGCCCCAGAAGTAAGTGCTTCCTGCACTCCGGCATCGGCACCGGAGAAGCTGTCTCCAATTATCGCTATTGTTTTTGAATTTTCTAAAAGAAGTGCTGTACGATCTCTAATTTTGTCATTTGTTAATTCTTCTACCTTGGCCAAGTCTCCCGCTGCCCTGGCGACTTCAATTCTTGATTCATACTCTAAGTCTAAAGAGTCTAGCATCTCTTGCTGTTGCTGCAAAGCTATTGCTGCCGTAGCAACAGAGGCCCCCGAGGCAGCTGCAACCCTTTCAAAGTCTCCCTTAGTCCCTACGTAAGCAGAGAGCCCTCCGGCAATAGCACCAATTCCAGCACCAATAGCTGTTCCAATTCCCGGAAGAATCATGGTTCCAATAATGCCTCCGATACCAGCACCAGCAGCTGCCGCTGTTGCTGTGAACTCTCCTTGATTCAAGCCTTTTGTTACACCAAGATTAATGTCATCGGCCATAGTCGCAGAAAAGCCTTCTAGATCCCTCTGGGTCTCTTGCAGTAGGGCAACTCTAAGTTCAAGTGGGTTTTCTAAAAGGTTTTCCCCTGAGGGGCCGAGTAGACTGGTCAGGCTGGCATTGACAGCAATTCCGAAGGAGTAGTCGTCAAGCTCTCTAGCCAGTGAGCCAATAATGCTTCTTGCCTCTTCTGTAGACAGAGCTCCTGAAGCAACAGCTGTTGCTAACTGGCTCACCACTTGTTTCTGTGTTCCTGCGGACCCCCTAGTTTTTAGAGATTCTCCAATGTTGCTCTTAAATTCTTGACCACCCTCGGATGCTAAGAAATTATTACCAAAAGTGTTTTTGCCAGGCTGTATTTGGAAGACTCCCAAAGAGCTTTCTCTGCGCTTATCCATGATCTCTCCGGCAGAGGCTTTTCCAGATGACTCTGCAAATGACTTCATTGCTTTCGTCCCCCCACTAAGAGCCTCTGTTAGTTTCATAGACTTGTCTTGAAGTTCTCCAAAGTTTTTGTTCAATATAAAGAAAGCCGCTGCGACAAGTCCTACCACACCAACCAGTATCGCAAGTGGAGCAGGCAATGCCATTAGCAGTGGAGCTATCCCACTCAAAGCTGCCATAGGTCCTACAACCTTCTGAGCAATCTCTCCAACCTTACCATCAACCTGTGTAGCCATACCTGCCACCATA
>Ga0208903_1000732_pt1 | contig 23156 bp, 22 predicted proteins | sample AntAceMetag02UKJ_FD_184769 | JGI IMG/M metagenome (GOLD analysis project Ga0208903, IMG submission 184769) | Saline lake microbial communities from Ace Lake, Antarctica - Antarctic Ace Lake Metagenome 02UKJ (SPAdes) (version 2) | ecosystem: Environmental > Aquatic > Non-marine Saline and...
AAGCAAAAAACCCTTGTAAATCAATGATTTACAAGGGTTTAATAAGTGAACGTTAATCGTTCCTGCGGTCCGGACGAGACTCGAATATGATTTTTAATCAGTTGATAGTCACAAGCTTACACTCTGAAATAATTAAATGTCCACTGATTAACCCACTGGGTTTTGCAAGCGTTTCAAGAATAAAAGAACGATGCGCGATTGCGTTTCACTAATGTATTAAGATTAAAATCAATACTCGAAATGACCTTCTATGATTTACGCCTCATTCTTATTTTGAGTTTTCCTTCGGTTTTTGGTTTCGCCGTTGTTTTAGGCTCTGTCGGTATCTCCTTCATTGGGCTAACAAAACTTGAGGAAAGAGGACGTTCAGAAGTTGAAACTAGGGTAGCAAGATTAATTGAACCTTCAATTTCTTTAGGAAGTTGGTTCGAACTTGGCATCGAATAGAGTTTTAGAAAAAAACGATTTCGCTCTTGTTTTAACCGGGAGATAGTATCATTATAGGTCTTAATCTCATTTGCAATATTGTGCATCACTTCATCTATTTCTTTATTCTCAGCAACAACCCTTGCTGAAGTTTCGGGAATCGAACCTCCACTGACATGTACAACACGTATCAAGCTTTCTCTAGACATCGCTTCGGAAATTTTTCTAAAATATCCAGAATCTATCAGAGCAATAAGATCTTTGTTCTCTGATTTTCTGATAACCGATTGAACCTGAACAATTATTTTATTTCTCAGATCTATCGAGGCATTTAGTATACCTCTTACAGCTAATTCAAAATTCGCATTTCCTGTAATCGTTTTTGAAAGCTTGTAAACGAAATCATTCTCAAGATACTCTAACGAGGTTTTAGACTTGATAATGTTATTTTGAATTTCAATTAGTACCATTCTGCTAAGATCTTTTGTCAATAAAATCAGTAACCTTTCCAACCGAACTTTCAGTTTCTCTTTTTTCCCATTCCTTCAAGTGGGATGTCGCAATCTCAGTTTGAACTCGTGCCACTTCGTCAATTAGTGTGATGTTCAACTCCACTTCTTTCTTTTTTCTGTGTTCTTCGGTGACTCTGGCAATCTCAGCGTTACTTGTTTTTCTGTACAATTCTGATTCTCGTTTGCTTTCTAAATCAACAACCAGTTCTTCGTCAAACATTCGTTCTCTGTAATAAATGGCTCTCTCATAATCACCAATTGGTGTTTTTAATTTATACATCGTTGGTAATATTTCAATTACGAAGAACCCAAGGCGTACTAGCCACATCAAGAACAGCAGAGACCCACTGCTATTTGCAGCGTTGTTAAGGGCAACATATTGTCGAGTAAACCCGTTTAGTTCAGAAAGCATTGTCTCGTATTGAACTTTTACCGAATCAATTTTATTTGTTGTTTCAGCAAGCTTATTTTTATTGGTTGTAATTGAAGAATCAAGGCTTGATTTCTTTGAACTTAGGCTGTAATAGTAGGCGCTTTTTATCATTTCAGCTTCCTCCTTAAGTGTAGCGCATTCTGAGGACTTCGTGTCACGGTCTGTTTTCGCTTTGTCGCGCTGATTAATGGCTTCCCAATCTTTCGATGAATAACATGTACTTAAGTATTTTTTGTACTTGCCAGAAATGCTATCGTAGCTGGCTGTGTAATTCTCGCAAGGGTTGTTTTTATAGCCAAGATACATCTTAGAAACATTACTCTTGCTTGTTTCATATTTGGCTTTTAAGGGGGGTAATTGTACATCCTTACAAGTGTTGTACTCATTTAACTTGGTCTTGTAATTTGGCAATGGACAGTCGGTAATTAACAGCGCTCCCAGTTCATCAGATTCACTTTTGTCAACTGAAATTTTGTTCTCTTGTCCTTGAGTGTTGAATATGGCATTCTGGGTGTTTAGTCTATCGCCCAATTCCGAGTCCTTGTCCTTCTCCATTTGAATTTTGATGTCTTCATTGAAAATCAAAATCTCGAGTGGAATTGAGATGAAAAATGCGATTATTATACCTAGAAGAGCTCTGGTCAGGAATGGAAACCAAAAAGGTTGCTCATCTAATTTGGGGTTCTTCTTCAAGGAAATAACCATTCCTCGGTCTATGGCGTAAACCATTAAGCCCCATAAGATTCCGAAGCCAAACGCAGGTTTAAGTGAGTGACTAAAGTACCAACCAGCAAAGCCCCCCGCGAAAGTTGCAAACAGCCATGTCATGAAGAGAATGAAGCCCATAGTAGCATGCCGATTATAGTCATGCTTACAGTCTTTCAGCACATGGATTTCTGAACCTGAAATCATCCAAAAAAATCTTTGTACGAGTGTGTAGTCAGGCTGATTCATTTAATCCTTTTAAAATTCTCAAGATGAACGCTTGAATTAGTAATTGATTTAAATACGTTGACGATTCCCATCAAAGAAGATTTTCTGGTCACCTGAACGTGTTCTGATTGTTGAGTAAATGAGATAAAGGTTGTATTCAGTGATTTTGGCATTTCAGGGGTGAGCTTTCGAATGAAGTAATCCTTTAAAAGAGCTAAATATCTAACAGTGGTTTTTTCTATTGATGGGTATTTCAGTGTAATGTCGAATGATGATGGGAGTTGAATTTCTGGTGGATTTACAATCTTAATGTTTGAAATTCTTGGTAGGGGTAAGACGTCAATTTCGACCTCTTCAGTTTCAGATGATAGTTCATTCTTGGCTTCAATACGGTAAATCGTTTTTTCGCTTGGTAATAAACTGAGCGTTCCTTCTGCCGCAATTTTCTTTTCTAACGGCAATAAGGTTATTTCCGTAGCGTGCGAGATACTCCAGGATAACAGTATCGGTTTCGATTGTAGCGTATAAAGGGAGCTTGGCCTGAACCTGTCAATTGATACTCGTTCAATGACTTTTAACGAAACGTATTCAGAAATAATCTTAAGGCCGTCAATCGATTCACAGACAAGTTTTACGTCCATGGATTTGTCTGCTCCAAGATTGTAACTCGTCATGTCTGAAACATCGTAACGTATTTCGTCAATAAGGAGAAAATGCTTAGAACAATTCACCGTCTCCCAACTTACCTCAACATCATCGTTTATCAGAGCAACACTTCGGTCTATTTTGAAATAGACGATTGCGGGTTTAGGAATAATCTCTATTGAAAGATTCTTGGTTACCGTTCCAGTAGCATTGGTTACCTTAAGAGTTAGGTTTGTGCTCTTATCTAATGTAATAGTCGTTTGACTTCCCTTTAGGGTTTCGTCCTTACCTAACCCTGCAAGGGAAATGGATTCTGCGTTGTCCACATGCCAGGACAATGTAATCTCATCACCCGCAATGGCCTTGATGTAATTCGAGTCAAAGGCAGTTATTTGTGGCAATGGTAAATGGAAGCGGATTGTTTCTTCTCGTTTTCCTGAAGCGTTTTCAGCATTTAGAACGAGCGAAGATGTTTTGCTGAGCAACACTTCTTTTTGGTTCGTTCCGATTACATTTCCGAAATCCGATAAGGCAATCGTGTCAGCGTACTTGACCGACCATGAAAGCAAAATTGGCTTGCCCAACCTAATCGTTGTTTCAGAAGAGACAAAGCTTTCAATGATCGGAACTGGCAGAAACAGAATTTGTGAAAACTCTTTTTCGGCATGTTCATTTTTCACGGAGAAAACCAATTTGGTTTTCTCTTTTATCGAAATCGTGGTTTTTCCAGTAGGCGAAACCTCACCGATGCCATTATCAACGGTTAGGTTTAAAGAGTTATCGAAATCCCATTGGATGGCATAGGTTGGGGTTTCATTTTTCTCGATCAGTTTCGCATCAAAACTTACAAGATTAGGTGAATGCCAATCACAACCGTTACATAAAATGTCGGTCTCAGAATTATCAGTTTCGCATCTTGAACATCTCCACATTGTGAGCTATAAACTATTTGTTTTATTCGGTCAATACCAAATCCATCTATACCGAACGGACCGATGAATTGATAATCAAATTGTAAAAGTCTTCGTTTAATGAAAAGTGTTCTTGGATTGGATAGTGTATTACATCTTCCCATTCATTGCTGATTTTACTGAACGGAACGGAATCGGGAGCAATAATGATCATCCTTTTTCCAGAATTGTCCATGACCAAATCTTTGTACCATAAGTCAGTTAAAATGTCAAGGAAAGAATCGAAATGTTCGGAAGGTTCCTGATTGGATGAATAACCTTTAAAATAATAAATAATTTGGCGCTTTTTCAACACGGTAGTGTCGGTATTCCAGTTGCTCAAAATTGCTTTGGCAATCAGCCAAAGTTCATCAATTGGTTCTAACGCTGTCGAAAAGCTTTTCAGCCTGATTTCATCAAGGAATTTATCCATCGCTTGCCAACCTTTTGGCAAATGGAAAAAGGGCGTTTCAGTAAAAATTGTATTATCATTTTCTTTACCTACTGAAAGAGCTCTGACTCGTGTGGTTTTAGGAAGCCTGTCAGTTTCCATCATTCTACTGCAAAAGTCTTCTGTAAACTGCTTGGATAGCTCTTGGAATTCTCGTAACAAAATTCTACTACTCAAACTGTTGTCAAAGCAAAATACAAGGTCTACTAAATAGTAACTATCACGTTGCATTTTACTCCATTTAAGGCTTTAGCAATTTCCCTTTCAATTTGGGTTCATCGGTTTTCACTTCTTTACTTTTACGCAACAATTTTCCTTTCAGAATCCCTCCTGTATGTGGTTTGGGTTTCTTAGGCGGTTCCGTTGTAGGTGCTTTTGCTGGTCTGGGTGTGTCAGCAACTTCATAAACCTTGTCGTCCGCATGTGATCGAAAAAATGAGATTATCTCCGATAGATTCGGACGATTTTTAGGATTAATGGACAACATCTTGTCGATTATATCTTGAAGGACAATCGGAATTTTTTTATTATGTATAATCTTCTTGCCATCAAGAACTTGCTGCCATGCGTATCTGTATTTCTCTTCCGTTGAAAATTTTTCGCCACCCCAGTATTCAGCAAACAAAACGCCTAAAGCGAAAATGTCGGAAGCCGTAGTGAGGTCGGTCGGATTTACGTCATCGGATCGGGAAATGTATTTTCCTAGCTCAGGAGAATAGTACTCCTGTGTGCCAATAACCTCTTCCGGATTATTTGGAGGCGCAGAAGAAAAATAACTTTCATCAAAGTCGATCAACTTTGCCACATACTTTTTGTCACTAATTTTTTTAATAAGGATGTTGTCTGGCTTTAAATCACCATGTACTATTCCGATGTCGTGAAGGATTTTTAAGCTGCTTACGATTGTCCGAATAATCAGTAGCCGTTGATGTGTTGGTAGTTTAGATACGGCAGAAATAGAAAGATTGCTTATATCAACCTTCTCACATACTTTATAATAAGTAGTCCCATTCCTAAAAAAATCAAAGGCAGAAATCAAATTACCCCCAATGGCACTCTTCTTAGCTATCTCTTTGTTAATCCTGTTGTGATGTGATTCGAACTCATCACATTTTTTACGTTTTTTCTTTACCGTAGCTGGGCTGCCCGCATTCGACAGTTTCGGAGAAAGGAACTCTTTGATGAAATACGTATTTCCATCCTTTTCCAGTCTTGCAAACGAAACCTTGGACATACCTCCTGTAACCTCAAAGTCATTCAGGATGGTATAAGTTCCTTTTTTTCCTGTAAGTGTATTACCCTTTATCATTCAATGAATTTCAAGTAGTGTTCCTTGTACTGATTCCAAATGGTCTCTTGCAATTCTCCCCTCTCCAGATTAACCTGATTTAAATCTTTATCTATTAGTTTTTTCTTGTCTGAGAGGTCCTTCAGCAACCCGTCATTTTTCAGTAGGTCCCTTAGAAACTGCAGGTATAGATCCTCCTGCCGTTGCTTAAACTGAGATTTAAGATCTTTGAAACTTCGGTAGCCCAACGCCACTAATGAGATTGAGAAGTCATCACCAGCAACAGCCTTAAACTCAGTAATTAGGTTATCGCTCCATTCATTAGTATCATTTGCATTTTGCAACGCCTGAAGTACTGAATATTCGAAATGCATCGGGGTGCTATAGTAACCATAGCAACCATCGGTAACAGAAAATAAAACGCAAGGCACTGGGCAGGTAATGTTTTTATATCGAATCTGGAAATCACCGTCTGCCGAGACTACATTATTTAATGGGGAGTCTTTAGTGAGATTTTCAAACGGGTCCAGTTTTTGTTTCAAATCATCAACGGTCAGTTGTTGTAACCCCTGTGAACAAGACAGAACATAATTTCTGGAATCACCTGCCCAAATACTGTGCACATCAGCAGCTTCCTCCCCTTTGGTAATGAGCATCGCAGAAAACGTAGTTGGAAAATTTTTCAGCATCCTACTTTTAAGCATGCTTCCACCTTCGTTTTTTACTTTGGCGAATTCTGATTGAAGTGAATTTAGGAAGACAGATTTGAGTTCATCTAATTTGTCTTCACCAAAATCTTCTCTCTTTTCAATTAAGTCAGAAAAGAAAAGTGCTGCTTGCTTGTTTACAATTCGAGAAGAAAGATAAGCGCCACTTTTTTTTTCGCCTTCAATATCATAAGTCGTGCTTCCTGCACCACCCAATCCATCACAAACACTTAAAAATGAACGTTTGTCTATTGCCAATGAAATTGGATCTGCGTCCTCACCTTTACCTTCAGTCTTGGCAACATTGAACGAGATTTTAATTTCATGATCTACCAAAACTTCAGTGCTATTGGACATTTGGTGTTTAGTTTGCTTAAACAGACTTGACAATTGCCGAAAGAATTGTCTCATAGTCAAGTTCTTTTAATCCTGTACCCGCCTGTGATGGATAGTGGATAGTGTTTTCCCATTCATTACTAATATCTGCCCAAGGGTGGCAGTCTGGTGCATAAATAATAAGTCGTTGTGCCGTTGGGGAAACATACGCTTCTTGGCCATCCCACCAATCGCTTAGTTCATTAAAATTCTTTGGAATATCGCTTGGGTAATTTGATGGTTTAGATTCAACATATTCCAATTGATGAGCGGAAGCATCCGTGTACATTACGATGATTTCCCTCCTACGATCTCCTGATTTGTTCCAATCAGATCGCATAGCCAAGGCAAGAGCTTCAAGACCGTTTTCTGGCTCGTCTCCACCACCTCGTGGAGCCAAGCCACTAACAAAACTCTGAAATTCGCTTTGCTCATCAGGTAAATTGAAAAATGCGGATTCGGAAAGTGCGTCATCGCCATCCGCATAATAATCCCGAAAGGCTATAACCTTAAGTCGGAGAGTGTCAACGTGTCTGTCTTTTGCTTCTAGGGCAGATTTTAAGTCAGGGTAAAACTTTAAGGCGTTTGCTTTAACGGTATCCATGATGCCTGCCATGCTTCCAGTGCAATCAATGCACATTACTATGTCAACGGTGTATTTAAGTCCCTGCATTACGATTTAATTACGTTTAGTTTCAAAAAAGTCTACGCAAGTTACGACATTTGCTTAAAGATATATGAATCCAGAGTGGTATTTCACAAAGTGAAGGCGTTAACTGCGCCATGTCAAGGTTAAAATAGAGTTTCTACTTTCATGCTATCTAATCGTTTGTAATCGCAAGGTATTAGGTTTGAGTAGCTGATTATCTGAGTCTGATTAATGTAATGCCACGAATCAAAATGGAAAGGAACCTTAAGCCCGATATACATAGTAAGTACGACAGATTGTTTCAAACTCCAGCCGCTTGTGGATCGCCAGAGACAGGTCAATTAAATCAATGCTTCTTTAAATAGGGTTTCACTGGAGGTGCTTGACCTAAACGACATTTTTGAATTTATTGCAATCAATGGCTTGGCGATTTAGAAAGACGAAAAGTTTCGGCCCATTTCGAACCACTGTTTCCAAGAATGGAGTAGGAACTAGTTTTGGGTTTCTTGGTTTTAGGGTCGGGGTGAATTCTACAGGACAGCGATATTTCAGTTTTGGCGTTCCAGGAACGGGAATGTATTACATCAAGTACTTCAAGTCTAACTATTGATGGAAGTTTTACTGCTAATAGGGTTGTCAGTCGTTGGGGTGTATATGTGGAAGAAACACTCCGCAAAACAAACAATAGAAAACGCATTAAACTTAGTAGGTAAGCAACCAGGGTTTACTAATGATGAATATCTTATATCAGCCGACAACAGCACAATTCTTGCAATCGACAAAACTCAAAAAAAGCTTTGTGTTTGGAATAAGGGAACCATTAAAGTTTTCGCTTCAGGTTCAGTTATCTCTTGCGAAATTCTAGTAAATGACATGACCAAATCCTCTAAATCTATTCTTAGCGTATGGGGTAGGTATTATTCCAAAAAGCTCATTTTTGGTGAAATGGAGGGGGTAGTTGCGGCACTTACGGGACCCGAAAAACAGCAGAAGTTGATTACATCGGTTGCTCTCAAATTAATGTTCAATGACTTTGATATGCCATTTGTAATCGTCTCACTTTTAGAAAGTAATGGTTCAACCTACTATGATTTTGACCTTGCTTTTCAATGGGAGGGATATATTCGAGTCCTGATGTCTTAAATTAAGTTAGTTGAGCCAAACTCACGAAATATGCAGAATACCTTCTTAAACTGGAATTCATGAAGTCCAGGGTGTAGGCTTTTGAGAATCAATCCGGTGGAATAATGGGGTTTGCTTTTAAGGATAGGACTGGGCAGTTTAATGATGTCGACTTGAAAACTGTTAATCTGGAAACAACTGAAAGAAAGGTTAGTCTTCTTTAAATCCGATTGGGATTATGAATTACCAAAGAACCTTTGGACTGCCTTAGTGTTATTCATGAAAAAGATGGATGCACACATTTATCTCATACTGGCTAATGCATTCTGAAAACCGATGGATACATTTTCTTCCATAATAAACAAAGTGAAACGTTCACACATCTTTCGAAGTGGGAGATCAAGGTGTTCAGCACAGGAATACAGAAATTGAGCGAGTCCGGTTTTGTAAATTCTTTACGGGAATTAGCTTAATATTTCATAGAAATGAAAGTGATTAACGTCCGGATTTCCCTCTTGCATAGGGAGTCCCTTTTTCTGACCTAAAAAAACATTGTTAGAATAAATCTTTTTTAACTCCACCACAAAGTTTTTTTAAGTGGTTAATAGCTTCAATGATAGAATGGATTGAATTGAATTCAGCTTCAGGAAAGTAAACCATAGTATTTATTTTATCCGTAGAGTCTATACTCCGTCTATCATCAAATTGCTTGAGGACATATTATTACTAAATAAAACCCCATATTGTTATACGAAGTTACCTGCATATCGCGAATATGTTTTATAGTGATAATTTTAGAATAACTTTTAGCACCGTATATGGATAAATCTTCATTGAAATTATGCGAAGTCATCTCTAATACAGGATCGTTGTTATTGAGTTTAATTGTAAAAGGGTTAAATATACCTCTGTTATGATACTTATCTTGATTGCTAATCCCAGCTCTTCGATGGGTAAATTCATTTTGTAGCCAAGTAACAGTCTCTTTGATAGATGGTTCGTTGCTATTTTGAAAGGTATTCATACGTTTATTCGGTTTTATCGTAAATATAGGAAAAGGCTTAAGCTAGAATAAGTGGATAACACTTTCTCTAAATATCGAAGAGGATTAACCTTGGACTTATTTGATTACAAATATCTAGTCGAGAAATTCGCCAAAGCCCTTGCTCATTATTGAGTCGATCAGGTTGATCCATTGCTTAATGGAGGTGAACACACTTAATACAAACTTGACGGTGAAGATGTTGAGGATGGAGGTAAGTCTGACTTTATTAATTATTTAAGGAGGGTTTGTTTCGGCGCTTTGTGAGAGCAATAGGTTAAAAAGAAGAGTTTTTTGAATATGATTCGCGCCTTGTCATACTTTTAGAAAGTACTTATATTAGACCTAACCAAAACAAATGTACAATGGCCTGTAAAACATGTAAGGGAATGGGTGCACTTGACTGCCCAAAGTGCAAAGGGAAAGGGATTATTAATGGTGGAACTTTTGCCTCGAATTATGAATGTAAACACTGTAAAGGTTCTGGCAAAAAGACATGTCCAACGTGTGGTTAGTTTAGGGCGAGAAATGGCGAGACTAAAGGTTTTCTATGCTGGATTGAATAGTTGTCCGTTCCATTAAAGCCCTAAATTCATAGCTGCATTCCAAGGTAAGAAACAAGTCTTTTTCTGTTTTTTTTATTCTTTTTTCATGCAGCGTGTTTAGATAGTGGTACAAAGGGTGTTCCTCGCTTAACAGTGGCAAAAACGCGTGAGACAATCTTGTTGCGGATAATGTTTAACACCACCATTTTCTCTTTTCCTTCTTCCACCCGTTTTTGGTAGTAAGCCTTCAGTTCAGCATCGCAACGAATGGCACTTAGCGCACTCATAGACAGCAGGCTTTTCATTCCACGATCGCTGATGGCATGCGTGCGCGGTCTGCGGTTGATACTGGTGCCCGAACTGTGCTGGTAGGGCACCAAACCGCAGTAGGCAGAGAACTGCCGCCAGGCTTCAAAACGGCTGTAGTTGTGGGTGTGCAAAAGCATTTGCATGGCCAGTATTGGACCAACGCCTTTTACCGTTCTACTCAGTTCAAAATTGGACTGCATTTTCTTGTCAACTTTTATCAACTCCTGCATCTGTTTCTCCAGCTTCTCCAGTTGACCTTTCAGATGATGAAGGGTCTGGTCAATCATCAGGATGCAAGGGTCTGTTGAAGGAGAATCTAACAGCACTTTCATACCTGAACGCTGGTTCTTCATAGCCGTCATTTGCTTAACCAATTGAGTACGAAAAGCCATCATTCGCTGAAGTTCTATGAGCTGCTCAGACATGGGTTTACTGTTATTCAACTCATCACGATGAAGCCATGCATAACGCGCTATTCCGAAGGCATCAGCCTTATCATCCTTGCCTCTTACCAGTCCGCTAGAGCGCTTAATCTCTATCGGATTTGCACAGTGATACGCTATGTCCAAACCGTGAAGAAAATGGCTCAGTTTAAGACAATACCAACCCGTATGTTCAAAGCAAATAATCAGGCTGTCTGTTTCAACTCCGAGTTTTGAAAGCCACTTTAACAGCGCCTTAAAACCCGTGCGATTGTTGCTAAACTGCTCGTGCAAACCACGGTGGTGCAGCGCAGCATCAATCGTTAATTTGGATATATCAATACCCAATGATTCCTTTGTTTGTTGTTCACTCATTCTGTTGTTAGTTTTAGGTGAATAATTTTAATGATGGTCGTATTCGCAATTACCTTTAACAGGCCTAATAGCCTAGCATTCCAATGAGCGCTTGCGACCTAAGAGGATGGGAAACGGGACTTATACAGCTAATAGGTCTAATAGCCTAAAAAACGTTTGAGTTCACCCGTTTCCCCCCTCGTAATTTACTACCCTTATTTACCACGGTGCTAACTAAAGGCAAAACGTTATGTCTAATTGCCGAACAGAATGAATTTGACAGAAAAACAATAGGCTTTTTCCAAGAATAGAATTTTCAGAATGGGATGAGCATTTGACCTTACTATTCCTGAAAAAAAAGGCAGGTCGAAATAACATTTTAAAACTGAAATTATGGGCTGGTTCAGCAAGAAGAAAACTCCTCCTTACGAGGAAATTAAGCGTCAAATTATTAGCGGTGATTACATAGCATCATTCAATTCAATAAAGGAGTGGACTATTAAAGATCCCTCAGATGACTATTTGAAATTCCTTTACAGTGTTTATAATTGTTTAAGTGAACCTAAGGGGGGATTCTCTCGTAAAAATCTACGCACCCAACTTGAAAGATTGTCAGAAAACAAAAATGTAGAGATAAAGGGTAAATCTATATTAAACTTGGCGGCAATTAGGATGGAAATGGGAGAGGACACAAATAAATGTTTAGAATTTGCTGTTGAAGGGGAAAAACTTTTAGAGCAAAATCGAATTGAGTTTTTGAATCTAAAGTCATTCTACCTGTAACACTACATGGGCTGAGAAATTTTGACAAGGCAAAGGTTTGACTAAGTGTTGGGGTTGACTTTCATGTTTTAAAACCCGTACTAATCTTAGGCAGTCGTTTTGGTTGTTTTTAGTCGGTCAGAAGAATTGGGATTAGTAAATGCGTAAACTGCCTTCAGATGATGAAGTTTTGAATTGGCTCCTTGCTGCATTGTCACAGAAAGGACCTGCAGGTTTCAATGTGTATTTTGAACTGGAGAAGCGCTATGGCAGGTCATTTGCAGAACGAAGATTTTACTTCTTCATAAGATTGCTTGAGTATAACCAGATTGCAAAACAAGATCCATGTGATAAAATATTCCGACTTACGGGCAAAGGCAAACTGATATTGAAAATGGGTGGGTGGCTCAGCTACCTACAAATACGTGCGGGAGCACGGGAAAGAGATTATCTGAAACGGCTAGGTAAAATCGAAGGGGAAAAACCGACCCAAGAGGTTTCGTCTGACGAGAGTGGAGTGGGAGCATCGCATCGAGATTATCTGAAACGTCAAGCTGAAAACGAAGCGAAAAAGCAGCAACAAGGTATTTGGTCTTACGACAGTGGAGAAGATGTAGAAATTGAACAAAAAACTAGTTTAGGAGGACAACTATTGTCTGGTTTGGCAGTAGTTGTTTTCATTGTCGTCATGGTTTTAACGTATTCGGAGTTTTACAAGTAGGAACGGTTCTAGTGGTACTCGAACTTCGCCAGCATTCCTGTTATTATCAGCGTGTTTCAAACGGGAAGAAAACGAAGTCCCACGGATAGACCACGCTACTAAGGGTTTTGGGCTCACATCAAAGAAACATTCGGTCATAGACTACGCAGTCCTTTCACAAGACTAATCATAGTATCTCCCTTATTTGCATCATAAAACCAATTGTTGTCGAATCCAGAGATAGCCTCTTGGTTATGACTTGATCCAATAACCAAACTGTGAAACTTGGTTTTATCTTCTTGTTGTGCTTTATCTATCTGCAGATTCAGAGTTTCTTCTAATCCCTCCATCACAAAATCTGAAATCATGAGGACATCTGCCTTTTTGTAGTTTTCCTCCTTTAATTGTTTCAATGCCTCATTAAGAGCAGGAGCAGCATCTGTTCCTCCATGGAAGCTCATTGAAAGGAAGCTGATGATTCTGTCAAGAGAGTTCTTTAGGTCGGATAAATCAAGAGTTCTAATCCCAGTACTGAATGAAATGAGATAGCACTTTCGATTTTCTCTTAGTGCAATTTTCAGAATAGCAAAACAAAGGCTCTTGGCAACCGTTTCTGGTGTTCCATGCATAGAACCACTAGTATCGACACAGATAATGAAGGGGCCTTTTATTTCTTTCGATTTTTCACGCTTATCAAGAAATTCCTCTTCCTTCGATGAACGAAACCTACCCTCATACTCAAAGGTCTGAAGCTTCTTTTCCACAAACTTTTTCATGAAAACAGTTTGGAGCGATGGGTCTGCCAGCAAAGCCGTTTCTGACGGGAGCATCGAACTCAGATCATCACTTTCCTTAATGCCCACGAGATCGGAGCGACTGGCATGTTCAATCTTCCATTCATTTTTGATCCGAGTATTCTGAAATAATTCCTCTTCTATTTCCTTTTCGGCATCTTGCATTCTGCCCAGCATTTCTGCCAATTCTTGCAGAGCCTTGTCGTTTTTAAGCAGTTCGGCATAGTGCTTCAGCAGTTCAAAGTTCACGTTCTTCCATGTTCCTGTACTCATGTCAAACAGCCTACCAAGTTCATTAGTAAAAGGCTCTAACAGTTCTTGCAACTCTTGCAGTTCTTCCAATCGCTTGTACATATTCTGAGCAACCTTCTTTCGCGATTTATCAATGATATCCAGTTCCCATTGGGTTTGTTTAGCATCTATAAGCCCTTCCCATTTTTCAGACAAATGGTCTCTAACCGACTCAAAACTTTGCTGACTCTTTCTAGTTTTCTTGTCTAAGCTTTGCGAGAACTGCTTTGCATAGAAATCATAGTCTAGTTGCCTAATAGAGTAATTATCCTTTATGAATTTTGATACTTCCCTCCATGAATTACTAAAACCCTTTGATTCAATTTTGAAGAATGAATTAAGCTTTGTTCGCTCGGCATCAAAGGGGTTCGAGGTGGTATTCATTTCCCGTTTAGTATTAGTCACGAAATCCAATATTTCCGTGGTTACTTTTTCTGCAAGGGCATTATCCTTAGCACAAAGCTCCTTTAATGTGGAATTATCAAGAATATCGTCAATTGAAGAAGCGAAACTCTCGGTTTCACTATTGGTCAATCCTGTTTTGTGCGAAGTTTTGGAACGGGCGGTAGAGTAAATATTCTCCGCGATCTTTTTCCGTGTGCTAGCATCACCCACAGGACCGAATGTCTCAAATTTACCGAAGGGATTAGACATGATTAAAACTCAACTATGAAAGGTATTTGGGAGATTTCTCTTCAGTATCAGCTTTAATGTTCCGGTAGCCATGCTCTAATCCCTTTATATCCACTTCTAGTTTCTCAATATCTCGCTCTGTTTTGTACAAGTTTTGTTCTACCAAATCAGCCTTGGATGGATTTACAAACAGATTGGTTCGAACATGTTTTAAATCAGTATTTCGATAATGATCAATTTGAGCTTTTGTGTTACTGCTCGTGGTTAGAAACATCTGCACCCTTTTACCCCATTCTTTAGTGACTGCACTGTGAGGAGATTTCGTGAAATTTTTGCGTTTAGTTTTCGATTCACTCTCCAATTTGTAAGCAGTGCTGTCAATGACAACTGAGATTCCATTTGAACCCAATTTTAAGTCACAATGATAATAGCGAGTTCGAGACCTCTCAGAATCACTATCATTAAACACCTGCACCTCCTTGTAAGATGCCCCTAAATTTTTAAAGTCCTTAATCAAAATCAGTTTGAAGTTTTCATACTGTCCATATGTCTTCGTGTTAATATTTGCAATCCGATAGAACTTATCATAAACAGCTACTGGTTTTTTAACAGGAACTGATTTCGTATAACTCGTCTCGCTTTTTACATCTTTTTTTAAATCTTCCAGTTCCTCTTTTAAAGCTGAAAGATCTATCGAAACAGAATACCCATGCTTCTCAATGGCATCATTAGTAAACTGACTTGTAAGGGCTATCTGATTTTGCTCATTCCATACGCAATGCGATATGAGGAAGCAATCCATTAAATCCACTTCTTTTCTATCATTCAAAAAGGCTGAGGCACGCATCAGCCTCACTATTTTCTTCCATCTGCGATCTGATACATAAATGGGAACCTGCTGATTGTCCTTCTTTTCGTTATACTCCCGAATGTAATTTCGGATAACGTGGATGACATTGAAGATATTCTCCGGAATACCAATGGCATCTATCGCTTTGCTCCACTGCGTATATTCATCATCACTTACCCCTAGTTTGGCATCAAAATGGTCCATTCCCAGATTGGACGAGTTGGAAATCATTTCATTGAAACTAGACATTTCGCTTATCGCTTCAACCTCATATCTTACTATGAAACGATCCCACAGGGCTTCCAGACCTTCACCTTTCATTGGGAGTTCGTTTGAAGCGGAGATAAGTGCCTTCATAGGCACTTTTATCTCCTTATCTCCATTGCGATAAATCTTCTCGTTGATAACAGTTAGTAGTGCATTTTGTATGGATGGTCCTGCCTTCCATATTTCATCAAGAAACACCACCGTAGCGGTTGGCAAGTAATTGTCCACTACTCGCTCATACTTGTCCTCATCCTTCAACTTTGAGATAGAAACAGGACCAAATATTTCATCAGGTGTACTGAAACGATTCATCAGGTACTCAAATGACTGGGCATCTTTGAATGCGTACTTCAGTCTTCTTGCGATTAAACTCTTGGCAACCCCTGGAGCACCAAGTAGAAAGATGCTATCGCCAGCAATCGCTGTTAGAAGAGACAACGCCATTACTTCTTCCTTCTCGTAAACCCCTTTATTCAGAGCTTTCAAAAGTTTATCTATTCGGGTTTTTACTTTCATGAAAATTTTGAACGTGTAAGATGTTAAATAATAAGTCAAATTCCAATGTCGTGCTAGCAGGGCTTAGCCAAATGAATATCGACATCGGTTCCAGTGGGACTCAAATATCTTTTTTAATCAGCTGATATTCAGAACGATAGTTTCTGAACAATTTAAAACTCCACCGATTAACCCGCTGGAGGGTTTTGCAAGCATTTCAAAAGGAAAAAAACGAACGAGTTATCAGGTCCCGAAATAGTAAAACGGGAAACTTCCTGCTTTTGATGAATTGCATTTCGGATAAACATAGAGCGAAATGAATTACGGACCTGTTGCATTAACTCAATTATCCTCCAAGAAATCCATGAATTTTTTTCGTAACCAGTAAACGCGTTTACCTATGCGTTTGGGTTTAGGTATGGAGCCGTCTTTCTCCCACTGGTTGAGGGTAGGGAGGGAGATGTCTAATATGTTGGCGGCTTCATCTCTTGTGAGCAGAGGGCTGTCCCTACTGTCTGGCTTTAGAAACCTTACCTCTTCCCGGACGGCTTCTCTTATTAAGGACGCCAATACTTCAGTTAGGTCGTCTTTGCTGAGTATGGTAAATTGATCTTTCATGGTTGTGTCGGATTAAAGTTTTTTGAAAGGTATGTGAAGTCTCGAACCCCCGAATAACCCACAGATAGTAAAGGCTCTAAGTAGAGTTGTGTTATTACAACAGAACCTCAATTGGGGGTGTCGTACACTCTGTATTTATAGATAATTGTGCTCCTCAGGTGAAGCCCAAGGTGGTCTTAGACTGTCTATTAGATATGTTCTATCTGTAATGCGCAGTATAATGCACAAAAAGACGTATTATTGTATAATATATTGATGCTTATGGGAAAGAATAAGGTGGTGTTACTACCAAAGCTGAAGAAGCTACTGAAGGGATTAGGAGAGAATATTCGACTTGCTCGCTTAAGACGGAAGCTAAGTGCTGAACAAGTGTCTGAACGAGCTGGTATAAGTCGGAATACCTTGACTGCTATTGAGAATGGTAAAACATCCACTAGTATCGGGGGCTATCTAAGCGTTCTCGCAGTACTTGGTCTTGAACAGGATTTATCTCAGGTTGCAAAGGACGATGAACTAGGAAGAAAACTACAGGATGCTCAATTGTCACATGGAGAAAGAGCCCCTAAAAGGAGTTCCAACTAATGGCCATGGCAGAAAAGCGAGAAATATACGTCTATGCACATTGGGAAGGAATTCAAAACCCTACTCATATGGGTACACTTCAATCGGAGCGTTTGAAAGGCAAGGAAATCTTTTCTTTTCAATACGATGAGGAATGGCTGAAGTCCAATCAATCACGGGTTCTGGATCCTGACCTTCAACTTTATTCCGGTGCGCATTATCTAGGTGATGACAATAAGCTCAATTTCGGAATGTTCACAGATTCATCCCCTGATCGTTGGGGACGAATTCTAATGAAGAGAAGAGAAGCAGCATTGGCAAGAAAAGAAGGTAGGAAACCTCAAAACCTGTTCGAAACAGACTATTTGTTGGGCGTGTTCGATGGTCATAGGATGGGAGCCTTGAGGTTTAAAGAAGACAGGGATGGTCCATTCATGAATGATAATGCGGAGATGGCAAGCCCACCATGGGCCTCTTTGCGCGAGTTAGAACGGATTAGCTTACAATTGGAGAAAGAAGGTGTTGTGGATGATCCAGAGTACCTTAAATGGCTCAACATGTTGATCAGTCCTGGTGCATCACTTGGTGGGGCTAGACCGAAAGCAAGTATTACAGATGCTGAAGGCGCGCTGTGGATTGCAAAGTTCCCAAGTAGAAGCGATGAGTTTGACATAGGTGGATGGGAAATGGTCGCTTATGAACTGGCAATCCAAGCAGGAATCAATATGGCTGAGTCACAGCTAAGAAAATTTACATCTGACCAACATACGTTCATGACAAAGCGGTTTGATAGAACTCCGAAAGGCGAACGAACACATTTTGCTTCGGCAATGACCCTTTTGGGATATACGGATGGAACGGACCATCATCAAGGAGCAAGCTATCTGGAATTGGCGGAGTTTCTGACGACCAACGGAAGTAATGTCAATAAAGACCTTGAGGAACTTTGGAGAAGAATTGTATTCAGCATCTGCATATCAAATACTGATGACCACCTTAGAAACCATGGGTTCCTTTTGACCCAAAAAGGATGGAAGCTATCTCCGGCTTATGATATTAATCCTGTAGAAACTGGAATAGGTCTGACGCTAAATATTTCCGATGAAGACAACGCACTCGATTTAAACCTTGCCTTAGAGGTAAGTGAGTTTTTCCGTTTAAAAGAGGAAAAGGCGATTGAGATAGTGGAAGAGGTGAAAGCAGTTGTCTCAGATTGGAGAATACTTGCGGATAAGTATGGATTGTCCAGAAATGAGCAGGAGCTGAAAGCTTCGGCTTTTAGAGTTTAATCAAACGTTTTTCCTAGTGGTACTCGAACCTTAACCAAATCGGGTAGGGAAGAGGCTTACATTCAACCGCTTATTAGAGGGTGTGTTTTTGCTCCACCCATTAGCCCACCAAGCAGTTTTCGGTATTGAAAGCTGTCCATACGCTAGTTGACTAATTGGACAGTGAGGTATGAGAGGCTTAAAACCTCAACTCCGTCAACCTTGTTTCTAACGTTCGTTCCTGTGCCCTAAGACTTGCAGCGTCATCATATTTCTGGGTTCGCACAACCTTGTTTTTCAGTTCAACAACTTCATTCTTTTTACGTTCCGTTTCAATAATCAGTGTTGACCTGATATGCCACTTCAGTCTTTCGTAAGAGCCACGGTCCAAAGCGCGTTGGCCAGTAAGCATACTAGTAAAGAAAACGGGAACCTTATTCCATCTGTAAGTTCCAATTTCGTTGTCAAATAGAAATGAGAAACCAAGCCAAACATTGGATTTGCCATCCGAATCAAACCCAAGAAATGTTCTGGCTAGCGAGTTGTTCACAACGATTACCTGTGGTTCTGTGAGTTCAATTAGGCTCTTCGAAACCTCTAACTGCCTCCATATGAAGTCAACGCCTGATTTTGAATTCAAGATGTTGCTTATTTTGCTTTGATTCGTTTCCCGGAAGAACAGCAAATCTAAATGAGTCCAAGTTGTTTTACAGTATTCGGAAATCTCCTCAAACTTCTTGAAATACGGATGTCCGTTATCCTTTTGCAGCAGTTCGTAATTTTCAATGTTCCCGTGATTTTCACTGGAATGGGAAGGATTGATTCCAAGTAAAAGAATGCTTTTCTTCAGCACGCTATTCGGGTAGACAAACATTCGTGGAAGTGATTGGAATTCGGCTTCAGCCAGAAGTTCTTTCAGCAATGGCTCTACTGTGTCCTTTAATGAAATGGGTTCAGGTTTCATCATGTTTTCTATTGTTTACGGGCAAATCTTAAAACTCACCCCGACAACGGGTGTCGGTGGTCTTTTTCTGAAGGCGCATACTACCCCATTGCTTCAAGTTCGCTGATAAGTAGTTCGGTCAGATGTTCGGTATTCAAGCGATTAAGTCTTGTTTCTGTATCTGCATCACCATGCGAATGAATGTATGGCGATGTCCAGACAACCCTCGCAGCCGAGGCATCGGCCGCCCTTTGAATGATATGAACGGTTTCCCCTCTAGTTTTGCAAACCGTCAGTATTACTTGCACATCACGCTCAACCATATCTTGCAGGCTTCTTTCAAGATTTGAATGCTGATTTACAATACCTACACGTACCCCATTTGTTGTAACCACGGCCTCAAAACCCGTCAGTTGCCAAAGCATCTCTAGATTATCCAAAAAAACGCCCTGGTTTCTGAGGGCTTCAGTGATCTCTCTTATTGTGGTTGCTTTCCCACAATAAGATGTTCCATACAGTGCGATTATCAATTCCACAGCCGCAAAATCCGTCATGTCCCAAATAATCTCTAGATCATTCAAAATTCCACGATTCCTTAGAGCTTGGGCCATTTCTCTTATTATGAATGCTTTATCGAAAAAATCAGTTCCACGCAGTGCTATTATTAGTTCCATGATTATTGTCTTTGAACATCATTTGGTTATTAGAACGCAAGGAAAGACTCAGTTGCGACAGGTGGTGACGTGACTTGTTTCAAAAACTAACGACACGTATTGTCGCTAGAACACCAGAGCTTTACTGTGAAGAAATGATGATACCTGATATGAAGAATAATATGTTGAATAATGAAAGGCCTTGGTTCAGTTTAGATTCTTTCGTGTTGGATAAAGAAAGTCAACAAAACATCGAGGTTGTAGACCAATTACTCACATCTGGATACATGGATGCGGATGTATTGATCATAGAAAGTAAGATGGGTTGCGGAGCCACGCATCTAATGTGGGGTGTGGCACAGGAGCTGAAATCGAAAGGCGATGGTCTGGTTTATTGCAATCTGGATTACTGCCACTTAGAACTCCGTAGCGCTGAATCAGGTCAACACAGAACTCGAATTTCGGAAGCAAACAGTTCAGTTCTATTGACCTATTTGGAGGACTGCTCTTATCTGATAATTGACAATTTTTCGGACCAAAGGGTTTTTACAGATATGATTCATCGGTCAAAACACTGGTTCAGAGTAATCCTTATGGATTTCCTGTCATCTGGCGGAAAACTTCTTTGTACCCAAGCGGGTGCCAAAAAGACAAACGATGATTTTTATGAGATGCTGGGAAAGTTCAAAATTTCTGAAGTGCATCTTGGCTTTCCATCAAAGGAAATTCTTGAAAAAATAGCCAAACACCACTTTCCGCTTGAACTTATTCAACAATATGGTCCAGAGGTTTATTGTCGTTCTAAATCCGTGAGAGAGTATGTAAACTTTTTCGTCACGATTGATGCATCGAAAAAACTCAATGGATTCTACGATGTGAAAAACATGCTCAATCGTTACCCAAGAATTCGGTAAAACATCCGTTAGTAGCTCGGTTAGGCCTGACTTCTCAGCTCCTCCAAAATCCTGACCATTGCCAGCGTATCTAGTTTGCAATACTCCAAGAGCGCTTTACGAGTTTTTTCTTCATCACCCTTGAATTGTCCTTGAACCATTTGTAGGAACGTTAAACTTGCCGTTCCACCTTCTTGTATTTCAAGGTCATTATAAGCGAGTTCAGGAACTAAAGCAGGTAATACTTTTTTAATGCTGTAACTGCCCCTCATATCAGCCGTGTAATAATACTTCCGTTGGAAGGGAACAGCAAGGTCTATCATTCGATCAACCATATGGGAAACAGGAGCTTGATATTTAGGGAAATCCCTCGCTATTTCATTTAAACGAGATGCTTCAAACGATTGGTTGTAAACAAGGATGCTACCAGCGGTTCCTATATCCAGAATCAACCTGTCAATCATTGCTGTTCTTGGTTGAGAATCGTCCGATTGTGCTAAAAATTCGAGATGTTTAACGGGAGCACCTGGCTTTTCCTGAATATGCAACGAGTACTGAAAAACGATCATTTGATACGTTTTGCTTTGATCGTATAATGGTATCGCAGGCATTATTGTTTCGAAATCCAAGAAGTACAATGGGTAAACCAAATCCTGAAGGAAAGACCCGATTCCTTCTTGATCAATAAATGTTTGACCACTTCGTTCACATTCAACTTGCAATTGCTGAGAGTCGCTCAATGGATAATCCGTAGGAATATCTTTTATTTCAAGAATTCCCTTGTTGTACAAGTCCCAACTTTTACCGCCAGCCCGCGTCAGATTGAAAACAGAATAATTGGGGACGTGCTTCCAACAATGGCCGGCAAAATCACAACCATATGGATCAAAACAATGACCACCAATTTCCACTTCTGGAATCTCGGTCCCAGTCAAACAATTCTTCTCAACTTTAATCTGTTCTTCAATGAATGGCTGAAGCTCCTTTACCTGTTCGGTAATGTCGTCCCAGGCGAAAAGACTTTGTACATCTAGTTCTCCTTGCCGAATATATTCTGGGTTGAAGTGCATCACGTTCATGGACTGCAACTCTAGCCCTGAGTTGGATATCACCCAATATTGCAAAGCGGCATCTTTTACATGGGTGTCTTTGGTTGAGTTGGTTGATTTCACTTCATACGCGTGCCAACCATCTTTTTTCAAAACAAGAATGTCTAACGCAACCAGAACTTGGTCAAACTGAAACGCAGCTTCGTAAATAGCTGGATGTTTGGAGGCGATAAGTTCCTTTGTTTTATTGATACTTGGGCGGAAATCGTAGTAGGATTCAGGTGTACAGTCAACTCCACTTGGGAAAAGCTGCTGAGCCAATTCACCAACGTTTGTACCTGTACTAAAAATAGACTGCTGTTGAGCTGATAAGTCGTCCTTTAGCTTAGGGAACTTCTTGTGGAGATAGAGCCTTTTCAAGCACTGAGACCCATACATGAAAGTAGACTTGGATAGTATGTGTTTTTCGAATGCCATGGGGTTATTTCTGAGTTTCATTACTTGGTTCAAGCCAATTCTTCCATTTATCAATTCGCTCTACATCTTTGGGCTGGAAATGACTTTTGAAGTAATCATCCGCGTAGCCTGAAACATCATCCAACAAATGCTTCAATAGTTTAGACTTAAGTTGCTCATCAACTATATCAATATCGTAATAGACGTATAAAGGTGGGCCATGAACGGAGTTTTTGAACTCTGCTGCATATGTGCCATTCACTAGGTTATTCATTAATCCATCCCATCCATCTAGCGCGGTCACTTCAAAATGGTTCTGCTCATAATCCCAAAGCTCACCATCATGGTTAACGGGTTCGTTGGTAGCGACAAAGTATGTTTCCAAACCCATTTTATCTGTTGAACATAGGTACCATCTTCGGTAAACCTGGTCTCTCCACCAAAACGCTTCATTCATACTGAGGTATAATGCAGGTTTCGCCTTCTGAAGCCTTTCATTTACCGTTTGACTGAGTTGTTCAGCGAGTTCAAAAATATTATCGGTGGTTTTCTTGATTCTACAAACTTCATGAGAGTATGCGACATTCTCTGTCGTTAGCTGTAATAGGACGTAAGTGTCTTTGCAATACCTCTCATTTCCGTTCTCACACTTTCCGGGCTAAGCACTTTTACGTTTTCTCCCATTTTCAAAATCTCATAAAAGAATTCAGGATTAGTAACCACTTTTATTTCGAACTCGAACCCATCGTTCAACGGACCT
>Ga0208903_1000743_pt1 | contig 22663 bp, 17 predicted proteins | sample AntAceMetag02UKJ_FD_184769 | JGI IMG/M metagenome (GOLD analysis project Ga0208903, IMG submission 184769) | Saline lake microbial communities from Ace Lake, Antarctica - Antarctic Ace Lake Metagenome 02UKJ (SPAdes) (version 2) | ecosystem: Environmental > Aquatic > Non-marine Saline and...
CACCGGCCGCATGCTCGTTCTGTTCGCGCCCCTGGCGCGCGAGGCCGAAGGCGTCGACCTGAGCCATCACATGCTGACTGTCGCCCGGGCCAACCTGGAGCATGCGGGCATTGCCGATGCGCGCGTGCGTCAGGGCGATGTGACCGCCGTGCCGTTTGACAGCAGTTCGGCGGATCTCGTCATCATCCATCAGGTTCTTCACTTCATGGATGCGCCGGGCAAGGTGATTGCCGAAGCCAGCCGCGTCCTGAAGCCGGGCGGCCGTCTGCTGGTTGTCGATTTTGCAGCCCATGACCTGGAATTCCTGCGAGAAGAGCATGGTCATCACCGGCTCGGAATGCGAGACGACAATATGGCAAGCTGGGCCGCTGATGCGAAGCTCAAACTGTCCGAGCCACATTCTTTTGAGCCGCCCGATGCGTCCAGTCCGGGCCTTGTCGTTAATATCTGGGTCGCCGAAAAGCTGGCTCTGCCTGAGGAGGCCAACGCATGAGCACCCTGTCGATCGCTGATCGCCAATCCGATTCCGCGCCGTCCGTTTCGTTCGAGTTCTTCCCGCCGAAGAGCGATGCCATGGCCGAGCGCTTGTGGCAGACCGTGCAGCGGCTTGAGCCAATGGCGCCCGATTTCGTCTCGGTCACGTACGGGGCTGGCGGTTCCACCCGCGAACGCACGCACGATACCGTCAAACGGATTGCCGGCAGCACGCTGCTGCTGCCCGCCGCGCACCTGACATGCGTGTCTGCGACGAAGGAAGAAGTGCTCGACGTGGCTGACGGCTACTGGGATGCGGGCATCCGCCATATCGTCGCGCTGCGCGGTGATGCGACCGAAGGCATGGGCGCGGCGTTCCAGCAACACCCGGGCGGGTTTCGCGACTCGGTCGAACTGATCGCAGGCTTGCGCGAGCACCGTCCCGAACTTGGCAAGCAATTCGAGATTTCCGTTTCCTGCTATCCGGAACAACACCCGGACAGCCTCGGCTGGGACCAGGATATCGCGTTCCTGAAAGCCAAGCAGGATGCTGGCGCAGACCGCGCGATTTCGCAATTCTTCTTCGAGCCCGACACCTATCTTCGCTTTCTTGAAAGGGCGCGGGCGGGCGGCGTCACCATGCCGATCATTCCGGGGATCATGCTTCAGCCCAACTTCAAGGGCCTGAAGCGCATTTCAACCCTGTGCGGTGCGACCCTGCCGCACTGGCTGCATGGGCTCTACGAGGGCCTCGACGATGACGAAGAAACCCGCGATCTCGTCACGGCGAACGTGGCCGCCGAGCTTTGCCACAAGCTGGCCGATGAGGGCGTCGACAAGTTCCATTTTTACACACTGAACCGGGCCGGACTGGCACTGTCGACATGCCGCCTGCTCGGCATGAAACCGAAGCCTGCCAAGGCTGCATGAGGCCATGACATGAACCGCACTGAACGCATCGCTGCCCTGAAGGCCGCCGCAAAGGAACGCATCCTGATCCTTGATGGATCGTGGGGTGTGATGATCCAGCGGCGTGGCCTCGACGAAGCCGATTTCCTCGGCGACCGTTTCATCGGTCATGAAGGCCAGATGAAGGGCAATAATGACATCCTCTGCCTGACGCGGCCGGATATCGTGACCGACCTGCACAATGCCTATTTCGAGGCCGGTGCAGACATTTCCGAGACCAATACATTCTCGGCAACAACGATTGCGCAGGACGACTACAAGCTCGATGCGGACGCTGTGCGTGACATCAACATTGAGGGCGCGAAGCTGGCACGGGCCGCCGCCGATGCGTGGACCGCGAAGACACCGGACAAGCCGCGCTTTGCCGCGGGGTCAATCGGCCCGCTCAACAAGATGCTGTCCATGTCGTCCAACGTGAACGACCCAGGCCACCGTGCGGTGACGTTTGATGAAGTCTATGATGCCTATCGCATGCAGGTGCAGGCGCTCAATGAAGGCGGCGTGGACCTCTACCTGATCGAGACAATCACCGACACGCTGAATTGCAAGGCCGCGATCAAGGCAATCATGGACCTGGAAGCCGAAGGCATGGACAAGCTGCCAATCTGGATATCGGGTACGATCACAGACCGGTCGGGCCGCACACTGTCGGGCCAGACGGTCGAGGCATTCTGGAATTCCGTGCGTCACGCCAAGCCGTTCGCGATCGGATTCAATTGCGCCCTGGGTGCCGACCTGATGCGGCCACACATTGCCTCACTGTCGCGCATCGCCGACACGCTGGTCGCGGCCTATCCGAATGCCGGCCTGCCCAACGAGATGGGCCAGTATGATGAGACACCAGAAGAGACGTCGAACTCAGTCGGTGCCTGGGCGAAAGATGGCATCGTGAACATTCTGGGCGGTTGCTGCGGAACGACGCCGGAGCACATTGCGGCCATTGCCAAGGCGGTGGATGGCTTGAAGCCGCGCGACCCGGTGCCGACCTCGCACGACATGCGTCTTTCCGGGTTGGAACCCTTCGTGCTGGCATCATGACAGGCGAGCCGGTTCAATCAGGCGACCTGTTCGTGTTCTACGGCCTGCTGAAACAGGGCGCAGCGGGAATGCCAGCTGACCTGCCGCTGGAGAGCTCGGGCACGTTTCTGGAACCCTGCCGGTTTCGCGGACGCCTCCTGGACCTCGGTGGCTTTCCGGGCGTGGTCGATGGCGACACGCTGTGCCATGGCTTGCGGTACCGGCTGGCGGACGCATCGCTCATTGGAGCTATTGATGCATTCGAGGATGTAACGGACGATCCGGCGACCTCGCTCTATGTCAGAATGCGGATCCCGATTCTGGCTGACGACGGCGCGCCAACCGGCGAGCAGGCATGGATATACTGGTATAATCAGGCCACAGATGGCTTCGACGTCATTTCCGATGGTAACTGGCCGCTGGATGCAGGCATGGCGCGCAAAAATGGGTAAGACCTATGACAAGCTCGACGCCAAGCTGATCCGTTTCATTGAAGTGCAGAAACTCTTCTTCGTTGCCACAGCGCCGCTTGGCGCAGACGGGCACATCAATCTGTCTCCCAAGGGCTATGACGCGTTCAAGGTAATTGATGAGAGCACCGTCGCCTATCTTGATCTCGGCGGCTCCGGTATCGAGACGCAGACGCACGTGCAGGAAAACGGGCGTATCACGATCATGTTCTGTGCCTTCGAAGGCCCCGCCAATATCCTGCGCCTGTACGGTCAGGGCGAGGCGATAGACGTCGGCAATCCCCGCTATCCAGAAATGCTCGCCCTGTTTCCCGGTTTTGACCGCGCCCATGCCGTCATCGTCATCAAGGTGCACCGCATCACCGATAGCTGCGGCTGGAGCGTGCCATTCTACGAGTTCAAGGGCGAACGTGATCAACTCACGCGCTATATCGACAACAAGCCTGTCGATGAATGGACTGAAAACTGCTTCCAGAAAAATGCCGAGAGCATCGATGGCCTGCCAGGCATCGTCCGACCGAAAGACTAGATAAACATTATGACCTCCAAAACCTCTTCTTCCTTCGTCAATATCGGCGAGCGCACCAATGTCACCGGCTCGGCCGTGTTCCGCAAGATGGTCACGGCTGGCGACTATCCGGCGGCCGTCGAGGTTGCCCGCAACCAGGTCGAGAACGGCGCCCAGATTATCGACGTCAATATGGACGAAGGCATGCTGGACGGTGTCGAGGCAATGCGCACCTTCCTCAATCTTATTGCGGCCGAGCCGGATATCGCCCGCGTGCCGGTGATGATTGACAGTTCCAAATGGGAGGTCATCGAAGCCGGCTTGAAATGCGTGCAGGGCAAAGCGATTGTGAACTCGATCTCCATGAAAGAGGGAGAGGATGCCTTTCGCAAGAATGCCCTCGCCTGCCTGTCTTACGGGGCTGCCGTCGTTGTCATGGCGTTCGACGAGGCGGGCCAGGCCGATACTGCCGCCCGCAAGATCGAGATATGCCAGCGGGCCTACAAGATCCTGACCGAAGAGGTCGGGTTTCCGCCCGAGGACATCATTTTTGACCCGAACGTGTTCGCGGTCGCGACCGGAATCGAAGAACACAACAATTACGCTGTCGACTTCATAGAGGCCGCCAAGGTGATCCGCGAGATGTGTCCAGGGTGCCATATCTCCGGCGGACTCTCGAACGTGTCGTTCAGCTTCCGGGGCAATGAACCGGTGCGCCGCGCGATGCATTCGGTCTTCCTCTATTATGCCATCCCGGCGGGGATGGACATGGGCATCGTCAATGCCGGCCAGCTTGATATTTACGACGATATCGAGCTGGAGCTGCGGGAGCGGGTCGAGGATGTCATCCTCAACCGCCGCGCCGATGCAACCGAGAGATTGGTCGACCTTGCCGAATCCTTCCGGGGCCAGAAGGGCAAGGTGCAGGAGAAGGACACGCGCTGGCGCGAAGCATCGGTCGCCAAAAGGATCGAGCACAGCCTCGTTCACGGCATTACTGAATTTATCGAAGTGGACACCGAAGAGGCGCGCCAGTCAGTCGAGCGCCCGCTGCACGTGATCGAAGGCCCCCTGATGGATGGCATGAATGTCGTTGGGGACCTGTTCGGTTCCGGCAAGATGTTCCTGCCGCAGGTGGTGAAATCAGCACGGGTCATGAAGGCCGCCGTGGCCTATCTCGAGCCCTTTCTCGAGGAAGAGAAAGTCCGGCTGGGTACGGTCGATGTGTCCAATGGCAAAGTTCTGATGGCCACAGTGAAAGGCGATGTGCACGATATCGGCAAAAATATCGTCGGCGTTGTCCTGGCCTGCAACGGTTACGAGATTATCGACCTCGGCGTCATGGTAGCGGCCGAGAAAATTCTCGACACGGCTATCGAGATGAATGTGGATATCATTGGCCTGTCCGGCCTGATCACACCGAGCCTGGATGAGATGGTCTATGTAGCATCCGAAATGCAGCGGCGCGGTATGACGCAGCCGCTGATGATCGGCGGTGCGACGACCAGCCCGGCGCACACCGCAGTGAAAGTCGACCCGGTGATCAAGTGCGCACCCGTGATCCATGTCTCCGATGCGAGCCGCGCTGTCGGCATCGTGAGTTCATTGCTGAACGCCGAAGATAAGCCAGCGCTCGTGGCGCAAACTCAGGCCCGTTACCAGCGATTGCGGGAATCCCGCAAGGACGGGCCACCCAAGCCGCGCCTCCCGATCGCGGAAGCCCGCGCCGCAGCGCTGAAGCTTGACTGGGATACTTATGAACGCCCGGTGCCGAGCTATTCCGGCGTTCGTGCGTTCGACGACATCGATCTGGCGACCCTGGCCAGGTATATCGACTGGACACCATATTTTGCGGCCTGGGACCTCGCAGGAAAATACCCGGCCATCCTGACTGACAAGATTGTCGGCGAAGCGGCGAGCGGCCTTTGGCGTGATACGGAAGTCATGATGCAGCGCCTTGTCGGTGAAGCCTGGTTCAGGCCGAAGGCTGTCGTGGGATTCTGGCGCGCCAATAGCCGGGTCGACGACATCCTGCTGGAAACCGGCGACACGTTCCACACGCTGCGCCAGCAAATGGTCAAGGATAATGAGCGGGCCAATTTCGCCCTTTCGGACTTTATCGCACCGGAAGGTGAAGACTGGATTGGCGGGTTCTGCGTGACGTCCGGACCGGAAGTCGAGGCTATCGCCGCCGATTTTGCTGCGAAGGGTGACGACTATTCCTCGATCATGGTGAAAGCGCTGGCCGACAGGTTTGCGGAAGCCACGGCGGAATACATGCACGAACGCGTACGCCGCGAGTTTTGGGCATATGCGCCGGATGAGGCGCTCCAGGCTACCGACCTGATCGGCGAAAAATACCGCGGTATTCGACCCGCTCCAGGATATCCGAGCCAGCCGGAACACACCGAAAAAGAAACCCTGTTCCGGCTGCTGGAGGTCGAGAACAGGATCGGTGTGTCCTTGACGTCGAGCTTTGCTATGACGCCAGCGTCCAGCGTGTCCGGCATGTATTTCGCGCACCCGGGCAGCCTCTATTTCGCGGTCGGACGGATCGAGCGGGACCAGGTCGAGGATTATGCAGGCCGAAAAGGCTGGGATATGCGCACGGCCGAGCGTTGGCTTTCCCCGATCCTCAATTATGATCCGTTCGCTGTGAAATCAGACGCTGTTGCATGAATGTCGAGATAGGGCAGAGGGTCGACAACCCTGAAGCCAGGCATTTCCTCAGCGAAATGTCGAAGCCAGTAAGCGTGTCCCGACCCGAACAGTACGATCACGCGGTCACCCGGCTGGCTGACGGCATCGAGTTTGAAAAAGATGATCGCATTGCGTGCATACCAGCCATAGTTCAGCGCAGCGCCTGCCGGGTCAGTGGCGGTCACCAGCTTCAGCAGCGAGTAATAAAAGTTGCGATGTATGGTGCCGATCGTCTCGGGGTCGTTTTCAATGGCAAGCAGCTGTGACACCGTCCGAGATTCCTGCGCCTTTTCAAATTCCGACACCATCTCGTTGAGCGGTGCCATCAGGTCGTCAAGTAAGCTGGCGGGACCATTTTGTTCGACAAAGGATTCGATGCGTTCAAATGGGAAGAAGTCTATCTCACCATTCTGGGCGTCGATTCCATAGACCCTTGAAATGCCGAGCCGATTAGCTAGTCGGTAAGCGATCTGGATTGTTTCGTTCGGATCTTTGGCAAGCTGTTCAGGCGTGAATTCCGGATAACCCAGGTCGAGGAAATCGGCGCGGTGAGACTGGGATTCGACCATGATCGCCGTGGGCATGAATGCGGCGAGCTGGTCTGCGAGCGCCGCAAGTTCCTGTTGGCGCGGCGCGGTGAGGACATTGTCGGCCTTGGCATTGGCAAGGTCAGCCCCCGTATTTCCCATATGGTACGTGCCGAGAACCATGACGTCGACGACTGACGCGCGAGCTGGTGGCGTCGAAGGCAAGTTCGTGCATGCAGCGATGCCCATCACGGCAATCGCAACTAAAACATGCTTCATCAGATTGTGTTCCCAACCTGTTGCGTTGACTGTTAGATGCGCCGGGATCTGCGTTTGGATGCACCCTGGCCAAAATTTCGCGCAGAGGCGCCTATGTTTGCGCTATCATCGGTACTGGCGACCGGGCCACGAGTCGCATATGACGAGCTACGCACCCCAGCGACATTGGAGAATCAGGATGAGCCAGAACAGACTTCGCGGCGAGAATGCCAAGATTGTTGCGACGCTGGGCCCGGGCAGCCGCTCGCGTAAGGAAATCCGCGCACTGGCCGAAGCCGGGGTGGATGTGTTCCGGTTGAACTTCAGTCATGGCGAGCATGCGGCGCATCGCGAGGCGCTCGAAGCTGTGCGTGCAGCCGAAGTAGCACTTGGCCAACCGCTGGCCACGTTGGCAGACCTGCAAGGCCCCAAGGTGCGTGTGGGTAGGTTTCCCGGCGGCAATATGCGGCTGGGTTTCCGGGCCGAGTATGACCTGATCACGGCGGACGAAACCGACCGGGACGACATGATCCCGGTTCCGCATGCCGAAATTGTTGCCATGCTTGAGGTCGGAGACACAATCCTTGTCGACGACGGAAAACTGATCCTGACCGTGACGCAGGCAGGGGACAAGCCGCGCGTTCGGTCGGACGTTCCCGGAAAGCTGGGTGACAAGAAAGGCTTCACGGTTCGCGGAAAGGCCCTGCCGGTTCAGGCGCTGACGGACAAGGATCGCAAGGACCTCGCCTTCGCGCTGGAGATCGGTGTTGATATCATCGCGTTGTCCTTCGTGCAGACGGTCGAAGACGTGCTGGAAGCCAAGGCGATTATCGCAGGCCGGGCGCCGCTGGTGGCGAAGCTGGAAAAGCCAGCTGCGATTACGAACCTGTTGGCCATCGTCGAAGCGGCGGATGCTGTGATGGTGGCGCGTGGCGACCTCGGGGTAGAGTTTGCGCCGGAGGACGTGCCAGTCATTCAGCGGCGGATCGTGCGCGCAGCCCGCGCTGCGGGACGGCCGGTAATCGTGGCGACGCAGATGCTGGAATCCATGATCGAAAATTCGGCGCCGACCCGGGCGGAAGCGAGTGATGTTGCGACGGCGATTTACCAAGGGGCTGACGCGGTCATGTTGTCTGCTGAGACGGCGGTCGGACGCCACCCTGCCACAGCGGTTGCCATCATGTCCCGGATCATTCGGGCCACAGAGAGTTCTGAAGACTATCGCCGGTCGATCGCCGAATTCGATGGCGACGGCGCGAGCACCAATGCGATCGATGTCGTTGCCGAAACAGCACAGGCCATGGCAGCGTCTGAAGGCGCAGCGGCGCTGGCCCTGCGAACCGGCGCATTTGACCGGTTGGCGCGCTTCTCGCGCGTACGCGGTGCGGCGCCGATCCTGTACGGCTCGCTCGACGACCAGCGCCTGCGGCAGGCGTGCCTGTTGTGGGGCGTCCATCCGCAGCGTCTGAATGCAGGCGAAGAGACCTGGTACAGGGACCTGATGAATGCCGCGGGACTACAGGGGCGGGTTGCCTATGCGCGGTGGGCTGGTGACGAGTCGCGGTTTGCTTGGGAGATCGGAATTGGCAGGGGCCAGGATGGCGCGACGGTTACTGGCGTATGACCAGCTGGCTCTTGCGGAACTCGTACGAATAGAGCTCGCCCAGAAATGTCATGCCGAGAAGTGACTGTTCAAGACCTTCGCGCAGGACCATCGCTTCGACATTGTCGACTTCAACCCGGCCGATCCGGATCTTGTCCAGCGTGACGGCTGCGCCGTGCACGATTCCGCCGGCGGTACGGATTTCCCATTTGAAATCGAGCTCTTCAGGGTTGAGGCCAATACGTTGCGCATCCCGAAACGTGATCGCCACCGTGCTGGCGCCTGTATCCACCATGAATTTCACGGCGGTTCCATCGACATCGGCGCGTGTCCAGTAATGGCCGTCCGGCTCCCGGTCGATGATGGTAGCATTGTCGAAGTTCGCCTGACGCGGTGTGACCACGGCCGTAGCAACGGTTGGAACGTCTGCAGCTTCCTGACGATCTTGAAGTATTGGCACGACAAAGACCGCGATCACCATCGCGATCACCGCGGCGGCAGCGACCATGGAACCGGCTTTTTCCAGCGATCCGCTCACACTTATCGCTTTCCCATGGCCTTGAGTTCCGAAATCCGCTCCGGCAGGGAATCGGTCACCTCTTCGCGTGCATCGCCGCCCATGGCCACCCAGCGCCCGATTTCGGGTAAGGTCCGCCCGCACCCGAGACACCAACCTGTCGTGGCGTCTATTGCGCAGACTTTTATGCAAGGGGTCTTTATCGGTTGGTCAGTCATCAATACACAGCGTAATCAATGGAGCAGGATGGGCAAGTGTGGCACGGCGCAAGGTAACAAATCCTTTTCGTGCGCTGACCGATTTCTCTGATAAAAGCGCATTGTCCCCAACTGCGTGGGACCGGGAGACTGACTAACGTGACTGAGCCTGCCAATAACACAGCCCCTCTCGACGATGTTCGGGCGCTTGTTCACAAACCGATTCCGCTCGACACGGCGCCTGGCGCGCGGGTACGCGCCGCTCTGCTCACGATGGGGCGGGAAGGCGATTTCGGACGCCTCGGCGAGGCAGCGGAATGGCTGGCGAACTGGCAGCACCGGTATCCCCCGCGGATCGAGAAGCCTGTCCTGGCGATTTTTGCCGGGTCGCACGGCTTGGTCGATGAAGGCGTTTCACTTTCCACGAATACCGACACCCGCGCGCATGTAGACGCCCTGAGAGCAGGGCGGGCCCCCTTGTCGGCAATTGCCACGCAGGCCGGTGCTAATATTCGCGTGTTTGAGCTCGCATTGGACAATCCAACGTCCAGCATCGCCGATACGGCTGCCATGAGCGAACGCGAATGTGCTGCAACGATCGCTTTCGGCTTCGAGGCAATCGAAGACAAGCCTGACCTGCTGGCGCTCGCTGTGTCAGGGGCGGGCGTGGGTACGGCCGCCGCCGCTGTGGCGTGCGCGCTTTATGGCGGTTCGCCGGACTACTGGGTTCGCCCTAGTAATCTGACGCCTCCAGCCCTGTCCAAACGGCGAGTCGAGCTGGTCAGCCGGGCGCTGACGCTGCATCGCGGTCACCTGTCCGATCCGCTTGAGGCGCTGCGATGCCTCGGCGGGCGCGAGCTCGCGGCGTGTGTCGGCGCGATCATTGCAGCGCGGCACGAAGGCGTGCCGGTGGTGCTCGACGGGTTCGCGACGACTATTGCTGCAGGGATTGTTCATGCCATCGATCCCGGCGCCATCAGCCACTGCATCGCGTCACACTGTACGCAACGCCCCGCGCATGAAGCGGCGCTTGAGCGAATCGGGCTGAAACCGCTGATGCAGCTTGAGTTCCAGACGGGCGGCGGACTTGGCTCTGCGACAGCGATCGGTGTGCTGAAAACGGCCTGTGCACCTTTCATCGCCGAGCCTGCGACGTCCTGAATCCGCATGATAACCCTGCGGAAATGCATGGAAAACCTGCGGCAAAGTTTACGTTTACGTGCGCGTAACCTTGCCACGAGACCTGTTTGACTGGCATAGAGAATGCACGTCAACCCAAAAATAATCTGCCCGGAGGAGTTCCACGCTCATGAATCTTGATTTTTCCCCTGAGGAAGTCGCCTTTCGCGATGAAGTTCGCACCTTCATCTCCGAAAATTACCCCAAGGAACTCGCTGGCGTCGGCACGCGCGAAGACCTGACGCGAGATGAATTTCTCGCCTGGCACAAGATTTTGGGCAAAAAGGGTTGGTCTGTGCCCGCATGGCCCGAGAAGTATGGCGGCACAGGCTGGACATCGACCCAGCGCTATATCTGGTCAGAGGAAAATGCGCGCGTTGACGCGATCATGCCTCTGCCATTCGGCGTCGCGATGGTGGCTCCCGTTATCTACACATTCGGCACCGAGGAGCAGAAAAAAGAATACCTGCCTAGAATCAGGTCGGGCGACGTCTGGTGGTGCCAGGGCTATTCCGAGCCCGGCGCAGGTTCGGACCTAGCAAGCGTCAAGACGACAGCTGTTCGCGACGGCGACGAGTGGGTGATCAATGGTCAGAAAACCTGGACGACGCTCGCGCAGTTTGCCGACTGGGGATTCTTCCTCTGCCGCACCGACCCGACGGCCAAGAAGCCTCAGGAAGGTATCAGCTTCATCCTGGTGAACATGAAGACGCCAGGTGTCGAAGTGCGCCCGATCAAGCTGATAGATGGTGGCCATGAAGTGAACGAGACATGGCTGACGGACGTACGCGTGCCGGTTGGCAATCTCGTCGGCAAGGAAAATGAAGGCTGGACCTGTGCCAAGTTCCTGCTCGCTCACGAACGTTCGGGCATTGCGGGCGTTGCCCGGTCAAAGCGCGGCGTGGAGAAGCTCCGTGCGATCGCCAGTGAGGAACTGATCGACGGCAAGCCGCTGATCCAGTCCGGCGATTTTGCCCGCAAGATCAGCCAGTTGGAAATCGACCTAACGGCGCTGGAATTCACCGAGCTCCGCACATTGGCTGCGGAATCTGCGGGCAAGGGGCCCGGACCTGAGAGCTCCATTCTCAAGATCAAGGGCACGGAAATTCAGCAGCGCCTGACGGAACTCACGCTTGAGGCTGTCGGCAACTATGCGGCCCCTTACACGGCCGGCATGGAACCCTACGGCTCCAACGAACGTGGCGTGGGCCCGGACCACTCCAACTTCACGGCAGAAACGTATTTCAATATGCGCAAGACGTCGATCTATGGGGGATCGAATGAGATCCAGCGCAACATTATCAGCAAAATGATCCTCGGCCTTTAAGGCACCGGGACAGGGAGATATTTCATGGATTTCAATTTTACCGAAGAACAAGGCATGATCCGCGACAGCCTCTCTCGGCTGATCCGCGAGCAGTATGACTTCGACACGCGCCGCAAGGTCGTGGCGTCGAAAGAGGGCTGGCGCCCGGCCATGTGGGCCCAGTTCGCCGAACTTGGCCTTCTCATGGCGCCTTTCAGCGAAGAAGACGGCGGCCTCGGCGGCGGCCCGATCGACGCGATGGTCGTGATGGAAGAATTCGGCAAAGGCCTGGTGGTCGAGCCTTACCTGCCGAGCGTCGTTTGCGGCGGTGGCTTCCTGAAGCGCGGCACCGACGCGCAGAAGGCCGAATACCTTGGTGGCATCATGTCCGGCGAGCAGATCTTTGCTTTCGCCTATGCCGAACCACGGGGCCGTTACAATCAGGCAGACCTCGAAACGACCGCCAAGAAAGACGGTTCAGGCTTCGTGCTGAACGGTCACAAAGCGGTCGTGATCGGCGCGCCATGGGCCACGCATTTCGTCGTGACCGCCCGGACATCGGGCGATCGGCCTGACGCCAAAGGCGTGACTGTGTTCGTGGTTGCCAAGGACGCCAAAGGCGTTTCGACGCGCGACTATCCAACGGTCGACGGCCGCCGGGCATCGGAAGTCTATTTCGAAAACGTCTCCGTCAGCGCGGATGCCGTTATCGGCGAAGTCGACAACGGCCTGCCGCTGATCGAACTCGTTACGGACGAGGCGATTGCCGCCCTCTGCGCCGAGGCCTGCGGTGCGATGAAAGTCGCGCATTCCATGACGGTCGAATACTCACGCAACCGTAAGCAGTTCGGAACGGCCATCGGCAAATTCCAGGTGCTGCAGCACCGCATGGTCGACATGTTCATGGAGCACGAGCAATCGGTCTCCATGACCTACATGGCCACGCTGAAGCTTGGTGAAGACGAAGTGACCCGCAAGAAAGCGGCTTCGGCTGCAAAAGTGCGGATCGGCCAGGGCGGACGCTTTGTCGGTCAACAGGCGATCCAGATCCATGGCGGCATGGGCATGACGGATGAGATGGCTGTCGGCCATTACTTCAAGCGCCTGACCATGATCGATGCCGAATTCGGCAATGTGGACCACCACCTGAAACGCTACACCGACCTTTCGGCTGTTGACGTGCCAATGGCGGCTGAATAGCCGTCAGGCCTTATCCAGACCGGGCGTCATCCATAGAGTTCCTGTTCCTTGACGGACAAGATCGACGTGATGACGCCCGAATGGAAAACGGCTCTCAGGAGCCAGAAATTGCGCCCTGTGCTGGAAAATACTGCTAGCAAAGCCCTCAGCAGGCAGTAAGCAATTTTCACGATTGTCAGACACAGCGACACGGCCGTCTTGGCGAGGGATAGTCTTCCTCTTTCAAGGCGGCCGTATGTGATTCCGGACCTGAACTTTCGTTTTGCGATCCATGAGAATTCAAGACGCGAAGGGTCAACAGGCTCGAAGACTTTCGCCGTGGAGGAAATGGCGAAACTCGCGCCAGCGCGCCAGGCCCTGAAGAAGAATTCAGTGTCTTCTCCTCCGGTGCGGCCTTTCTCCAACAGGAAACGCTGGCCGGCGAAGCAGGGGGTTTTGGTGCGTATCAGTGCGTTACCTGCGTGCCCCGTTTGAACGGTTTCGTTGCGGGTTGTCGGCACGGTTGAGTGATAGTCGCCTTGCTTCACCCAGTCAGGGGCGCTGTCCGGATATTCAGCAATGACTGGTCCGAAGGCCGCATCATAGTCGCCCTTGATCAATAGGGCGTACATGTCGGAAATCCAGGTCGGAGGGGCGACTTCATCATCGTCGATGAAGGCCACAAGGTCGCCCGTGGCTGCGTCCAGGCAGGCATTGCGGGCCAGTGAGATGTTGCGGCTGGGCGCGTGCACATAAAGAATCGGGACCGATAGATCCTGCGCAACGCGGGAGACCATTTCCTGCGCCGAGGGCGTTTCGTCATTGTCGGCCACGATGATCCGCAGCGAGGCTCCGTCGGGCAGGACCTGTTTCCCCAAGGATTGGAGCGTGTTCGCGAGTGACGTGCGGCGGAAGGTGCAGACACATATTTCGATCAACATTGGCTTCTTGTCCTAAAGGTCGGCAAGTTCAGTATGATGGGTGCTCGTGCAACACGTTTAACGTGGATACGAAGCAGGATGCGAGTTTCATGCCATGGCTTTCGCCTGCTGAATAGCTGTCATGCATGGTGTGTGCCCAACCGGTCCGCAACGTATTCGGCAATCGCAAGAGAACTGGTAAGTCCGGGCGATTCGATGCCAAACAGGTGAACCAGGCCGTCATGACCGTGGTGGTCGGGACCGTCGATGCGGAAGTCGGCGGCTGGCTCATCAGGTCCCGTCAGCTTCGGGCGGCAGCCGGCATAATCGGGCACGATGGCGCCATCGGGCAGGCCTGACCAATAGCGGCGAACAGCTTCGTAGAAATCATCTGAGCGGGCGGCATCGACGCGGTAGTCGATACGATCCGGGTCGTCATGGTCCAGCCACTCCACGTCCGGGCCAAAGCGCATCTGGCCGGCCAGATCGAGTGTGACGTGAACGCCGAGACCGCCATTGACGGGAACAGGATAGATGAGACGTGAGAAGGCCGGACGCCCCTGACAGCTGAAATAATTGCCTTTGGCGAGCGTGAATCCCGGCAGCATCTCGGCATCATAGCCTTCCATCTGGCTGGCCAGTCGGTGGGCATAGAGCCCTGCGCTATTCACCAGGTAGCGTGTAGTGATTTCGTAAGGGGCGGAGCCGCCAACCCGCACGTGGAACTGTCCATCCGGCAGGACGGCGATCCCGAGAACGGGTGCGCCGAGCAGCACAGCACCGCCCAGGTCCTCCAGGTCGTTCCTGAGAGCAACCATGTAGCCGTGGCTGTCGATCAGGCCGGTCTCGGCAGACATGAGGGCCGCGACGCACTTGAGTTGGGGCTCCAGGGCAACCGCTTCGCGTGCGTCCAGCATCGACAGGCCTTCGACATCATTGTTGCGGCCCTGCAGGATGAGGCTTTCGAGCCTGCCGATCTGATCTGCATCCGTTGCGACGATCATCTTGCCCGTTCGCCGGTAAGCTACACCACGGGCTTCCAGATACGCGTAGAGCTTGCGACGACCCGACACGCACATGCGATGGCGCAGGCTGCCCGTGGGATAATACAGCCCGGCATGAATCACTTCGCTGTTGCGCGATGATGTGCCGGTGCCAATGTCGCGCGCCGCCTCGAGAACATAGGTTTCGAGACCACGTCGCGCGAGTTCTGTTGCGCAGGCCAGACCCACCGCGCCGGCGCCAATAATGATGCAGTTGACGCTGGTCATTGGCAGGTGACCTTCGCTCGGTTTTTGGAAGTGAAGATATAGGAGGGCGGCGAGATGGTCATGCAGGCTCAAAACTGGAATTCGGGCGGATCAGATGCGAGCCGCATGCCACTCTTACGCAATCCAGAGGCCACGACCAGACATTGCTGCGAACCCCGGCATCGGTGTTCGCCAAGTCAGTAACGCACGCGTTCATTGCGGGCATTCGCCAATTCGACAGGGTGACAGTTAACCATGAAAGGTGTAGTTTTTGGGTGCTTTCGGAGCGTAGCGGCTCAGATCGCAGTTATGACTACAGGTGGGGTTTGTTCTTGATCCTGAATACGGGGCGCAAGAAGGCGCAGAGTGTTGTGTTGGTCCTTGTTTCAGAGAACCCCTCCTGGCGGGGGAGCATAGAAAATGGGTTTGGGGGATGCCTGATAGACGCGGATCGCAGGATGCAAGACTCTTGGAATTAACTGTTTACGAGACGCGGCCCTGCGCGGAAAACCCCCAAAACATGGGAAAAACCCACTTTCAGGCCGTTTTGGGCGCTAATTTGGCCTTTCCCGTTCAGCACATTTTCATCCGCTTGGTGCATATGATGTTCCAAGTTTCACATCTTGTGCGACGCATTTTGCCGGGTCTGGACACCCGGTTCGGTGTCGTTCAGGGCATTCGCAGAACGCTGTTAAACATGGTCCCAAGATTGCAACCTTCGCAGGCTTGTTCTGGACCGGCACAGACAAAGAAAATTTATCAAGGGAATACCAGCAATGTCTAACTATAAGCGTCTCTGCCTGCTCAGCGTGGCAACGGGTGGCCTTCTGGCGTCATACGCGTCGGCCCAAGGGCAGGATTACTACAGCCGCACGAAATACGAATCCGTACTCGATCGGCGCCAGCCCGCTTACGACCCGGCGCCGATCCGGCTGGGCGCTTTCCTTGTCGACTCCAATCTCAACGCATCGGCGACCTATAGCGACAACATCCAGGCCACCAAGAACAACAAGATTTCCGATACGATTGTGCGCATCGGCGCCGAAGTGGCTGCCCGCACAAACTGGAGTGTCCACGAGATTGGTGCTGAAGTGTCAGCTTACCGTAGCGAATATCTCGATAGCACTGATGAATCGGCGAATGATTTGCGTGCGAAACTTCGCGGGCGGCTTGACGTCAATCGTAACTTCTCGGTTGGGGCTTCCGTGTTTGCGCAGGATGCGGTCGAAGCGAGGACTGACCTGGCAAACGCCTTTTCCCTCGACGCGCCCGTCGAATATACCAGCATGGGCGGCTCCGTGGATGTAAACTACCAGAGCGACCGCTTCCGTTGGTACAACGCGATTGAAGCTTCGGAAGAAGATTTCCAAGACGGGGTTCAGGCCGGAACAGGCAACATCATCGACCAGGACTACCGCGACAACAGCGTTGTATCGGCCCGCTCGCGCCTGTCTTACGCCTTGTCGCCCAACTTGGCTGTCTACACACAAGGCACCATGCGCGAACGGTCGTTTGATCAAGAGCAGCTTCTGGGCGGCGCGTTCCGGTCACGCGACTCGTCCGGCTATACGGCGGTCGTGGGTGTTGATTTTGAGTTGACGTCACTGGTCCGCGGTGACGTCAACGTCGGTTACCTTAGTGAGAACAAAGACGATTCTTACTTCAAGGACGTCGGTGGCTTATCGGTTGATGGTCGTATGCAATGGTTCCCGACACGTCTGACAACCGTTGGGTTCAACGCAGGGCGCCGTGTGGTCGATATTGGTCTGTTCGAGTCCCCAAGCTCGCTGCAAACGACTTTTGGCGCCGAAGTGAATCACGAACTCCGCCGGAACATCATTCTGACTGCAGCCGCGAGCTACGCGAACTATGACTATCAAGAAATCGACCGGACCGATGATGTTACTGAATTCGGTCTCAAGGCGGCTTACAAGTTGAACCGGCGCGTCCATCTCGAGACCTTCGCACGCCACATAAACCGTGACGCGAGTGGCGCTCAGGTGTTCGGTGATCCATCCTTTGGCGTCAATCTTGTTGGTGTCGGTATCAAACTGTTCCCCTGATTTTTCAGGGATTATGACGTCGGGATCACTCCAGATACGAATTGGTGTAGTAAATTGACTAAGACTTACAGTCTTGAAATTCCTTCCCAGAACGCTCCGCTTGGCGGCGGTGGTTCGGACGACATGCCGATCGATTTCAAGGCTTTGATCGGCACTGTCTACCGGCGCTTCTGGATCATCGTCACCGGGTTCGTCCTGACGCTGTTCGTCGTGGCGTACATCACTTTCACGCAGACGCCCATCTACAAGGCGAACACGATTCTGCAACTGGACACGAACAAGGAAAATATCATCGATCTTGGCAGTGTGCTCGGCGGACTGGCCGCAAGCACGGCGGTTATTGATACTGAAGTCCGGGTCATGGGTTCAAAGTCACTGCTGACCAAGGTCGCGGCGAAGCTGAAACTGTCAGAAGATCCAGAGTTCAACTGGACGCTGAGGGAGCAGAAACCAAGTCTTCTTCAGCAAGCTAAAGCGCAGATCGGCACTTGGACCGGGCATCCGCCCAAGAACACCGTGCCATATGCGACCCTTAGCGCGGCTGAGCGCGAAGCGGCCATCCTGGAGTCGGTGACGCGCACGCTGATGAACAAGGTTCATATCAGTCGTATCGGCACGACGTATTTGATCGAGGTTGAAGTTACCAGCCAGACACCCGAAACAGCTGCGCGTGTCGCTGATGCCGTCGCCGACCAGTACCGTGTCCAGCAGCTCGATTCCAAGCTTGAGGCTACCCGCCGCGCCACGGCATGGCTGTCTGAACGGGTGGCTGGCCTGCGCGACGAGGTTGAGGCCAAAGAGCAGCGTGTCGAGGAATTCCGCGCAGAAACCGGACTTTTGTCGGCTCAAGGCGCCACGCTGACCGAGCAGCAGATCGCCTACAATACGACGCAGAAGAGCCAGCTACAGGCTCAGTTGAACCGCGCGCGCTCACGTTATGATAACATGAAGCGTCAGATTGACAGCGGTGTCGGCATTGATGCGATTGCCGAAGTGCTTGATTCTCCCGTGATTTCAGGCCTGAAGGCTCAGCGGTCCCAGATCCTTCGCCGCGTTGCGGAACTGGAAACCACGCTTGGCCCGTCTCACCCGGAACTGATCGGCGCCCGTAATGAAGCGGCCGATATTGAAAAGCAGATCGAAGCTGAAGTCAGCCGGATCGCAGCGAACCTCGAGAACGAGGTCAAGGCTGCCCAAGACCAGATCAACAGCATCAACTCCAATATCAGCCAGTCGACTGCGCAGATGCGGGGCAACAACATCAACCTCGTGCGCCTGCGCGAGCTTGAACGGGATGCTGAGACGAGCCGTGTTCTCTATGAGGAGTTCATCACTCGCTCGAAGGAGACACGCGAGCAGGACGATCTCATTCAGGCGGACGCCAACATCATGTCGACGGCTACCGTGCCTGACCAACCGAGTTTGCCTCGCAAGTTTCTGAACCTGCTCATTGGCGCCATGCTCGGCGGGATCATAGGCGGCGGCTTGGCGCTGCTGGCTGAAATCTTCGACATGAAGATTAGTTCGACTGACGATATCGAGCGCAAACTGGGTGTGAACTCAATCGGGTCCGTTCCTCTGATCCGCAGCACAAGTATGTTGCCCTTTGCGCAGATCAATCCGGCAGATTTCCTTGTCGACAATCCATTGTCTGCATTTGCTGAGAGCATCCGCTACCTGCGCGCGGCGATCGCGTTCTCCGACCTCGACAGCGAAACGAAAACAGTGGCGATCACTTCGTCACTACCGGATGAGGGCAAGACGAGCCTGACATTGAGCCTTGGCCGGATGTCGGCAATGTCTGGCTTGCGTACTCTGGTCATCGATGGCGACTTCCGCCGCCGTCAATTGACTGAAGCCGCTGGCCTGTCTCCGGAAATCGGCTTCATCGAGCACCTTTTCGGCGCGGGCCAACTGTCTGATGCGATCTGCAAAGATAATCGCAGCATGCTCGACATCCTGCCATTGTCCAAAGCCGGCCATGTGCCGCATGACGTGTTCGGGACGAGGGCGTTTGATGACCTGCTCGCTCGCCTGCGTTCGATGTACGACCTTATACTGATCGACACCGGACCGTTGCTCCTGATGGCGGAAGCGCGCGTGGTAGCGGGCAAAGCCGACAAGACAATTCTTGTCATCCGGTGGCGGCGTTCGTTGCGATCGGCCGTGCGGCAATCCTTGACGCTGCTGAAAACCTTCAACGCCGATCTCCTGGGCATCACGCTCAATATGGTCGACCTGACTCGCCGTCGCCACCACAAGGATCCAGGCGCCGCATACAAGGCTTACAGCAAGTATTATTCGATGGAGACCAAGCGCTCGATCTTTGGCTGGAACAAGGCTCCGAAAGCGAACGGAATGATGGCTACGTCGAATCCAATGGCGGCACCCGTTAAACCAGGAAAGTCTGAGGCTAAGCGTGGGTCTTCTTCCGAAGTATCCACCCACTGATCATGTTGGACGCCGTTGATCAGGGCGGCGGATCGTTGTCCCGGATTCATCTCGGGGAAGAGAAAGCACAAGAACTGGCAATGACCAGACTCGCTTTTTTCGGTCACGATGCCGGTGACGCCGCCGTGCGGCGCCGGGTTCAGGCAATGCAGGACGATGGCGTGTCGGTGATCGGCTTCATGATGAGGCGCGAAGATAATGTCGCCACCGATTGGGACAATATCGATCTGGGCAAGACGCGTGATGGCGCGTTTGTCCAACGTGTGGCGCGCATTTTTTCTGGCGCCCGCATTGCGTCGAAGTCTCGCGATGTAATAGCCGGTGTTGATGTGATTTATGCGCGCAATCTGGATATGCTGGCCTGCGCGTTCTTGGCCAAACGGTACATGAAGCTGGACACCCCCGTCGTCTACGAAAGCCTCGATGTTCATCGGCTGCTTACGCGAGATGACTTTGTCGGCAAGCTGTTGCGATGGGTTGAAAAGAGCCTGTTGAGGCGGACCATCGGACTGGTGGTAAGCTCACCTGCATTTCTCGAAAACCATTTCGAGAAATACTATTCAGGCCTCTATAAACCCTTCCTTATCGAAAACCGCCTTGCTGCCGGAAGCGACTTTGGTCCTCGTCCAAGTGCAGAAGTTGGCAAGGGATCCGCGATCGGTGGCGGAAAGCTCGTGCTTGGCTGGGTGGGTAATCTCAGGTGTCAGAGGTCTTTCAACCTGTTGTGTGATTTGGCCGACCAGTTTCCGGAAACGCTCGAAATCCGGCTTCAGGGACAGCCAGCACGCAAAGAGATACCTGTATTTGAAACAAAAATTGACATCCGACCCAACATGACATTCGCTGGCAGGTATCGTTCTCCTGAAGACCTTGCCGGCATTTATAATGGCCTCGACATAGTCTGGGCGGGCGACTTCATGGAGGCGGGATTCAATTCTGTGTGGCTGTTGCCGAACAGAATCTACGAAGGCGGATATTTCGCAACACCAGCGATTGCGCCCACGGGTACGGAAACGGCTGCGTGGATTGAGCAGAAGGCCTGCGGTTTCACGATATCCGAGCCCCTTTTCGCGACGCTGACAGACCTCATCTCTGGGCTGATTGAGGATCGCTCCGGTCTCGAAAAGTGTCGTAATCGGTTGCTTGAGTTGCCGAATGAGGTGTTTATCCAGCCAGAGGGATTCTTCTCGGAGGTTTTGGAGCGAGCACTCGCCGGGGCGCGCTCAACATGAACATGGTCAATCCCATCAAGGTCAATGAAGAAGAAGTGCTGGGGTTTGGCAACCTCTACAGTTCGGGCCGCACGGCCCCGCTGTGGGAACAGACCTTGGTCACGCTTTGGTTCTTTGTCACCTACTTGCCACTCGATGGCGTCGCGCCGATTCGTTACTTAATGGTGGCCTATTTTGTTGGTCTGGCGGTAATGTTTTACAAGGAGATGATACCGGTTCTCTTTAAGTGCTGGCCTCTCTTACTGCTGCCCATTTTCGGTCTTCTGTCATTCAGCTGGTCGGCCTATCCGTCGGAGGCGCTCCGAGCCGGAATGTTGATGTTGCTGACCCCTCTCACGATTATCGTGATTGGTGTGCGGCTCAATACGCGTCAGGTGCTTCGCTGCCTGATGTTTGCTGGTATGATGACAACGATCTGCATCACGCCTACGTTTAGCGAGTTTGAGTATGGCGGGGCATATGGATCAAAGAATTTGCTCGCTATCCAAATGCTCTTCGCGATGTTGTTGAGCCTCGTGACTGCCCTAAACGAAAAGGAGCCGATTTGGCTCCGCTTGTTGGGCCTCGCCTTTGTGCCGGTCTGTTTTTTCTACCTATATGTAGCGCATTCGGCGACTTCCCTGGTTTTTGCCGTCGTGGGCGCCGCTGGCATGATCGGGATGCGCTATTTCTGGATTAGTTTTGGCCGCATTCGCCATCTCCGGACATCGCTGATGATGTTTGCTGCTTTCGTCGCGCTTGCGGGCACGATGGTTTTCCTCAGCATACCCGAAAACACCATGAAGGATGATTTCCTGGCTATGCTGGGCAAGGATTCAACATTCTCCGGCCGTGCGCAGATCTGGCGAGAGGCGGAACTCGTTAGCCAGGAACATCCGGTGCTGGGGCTCGGGCTGGAAGGTTTCTGGCAATATGATGTCGGGGCAGCGCAATCGATCAACGAGAACGATTTCAAGCCATTCGGAACGCAGTTGACCTTCCACAATGCGTATTTAGAGGTGCGGGTTCATCTTGGATATGTTGGTTGGGTTTTTTTTGTATGGCTTCTTGGCTGGTGTATGTACCGCACTGTGATGAACTGGTTCCGGTCGCCGGGCATGGATAGTTCCGCGTTGCTCATTACGATGGTGATCATATTCACGTCGACATTCACGGAGTCCTCGCTCTGGAGCACGTTCAATACACTGGTTAACCTCTTTTATTTCGGCGCAATGACAACTTTCGGCTCAGGTGGCCGCAAGTTTGAGGGCAGGGTGCCCGTAATAATTCGCCATTCAGCCTGACAGGCCGGTCGCGCTCTTCAAAAGTTCACTCGCAACCAAGGTGGCGCTACCGCGTTTTGACCGTATTGCTGCCCAATTTGCCGGGCATGCTGTGTGAATGGGGACTGAACGCAAGGCGCATATTTTAAGCTGTCGTTAAAGTTGGTTGGTCAAACATACCATGATGACTCCGAACCCAGCCTTTCCTTCTCGTCGATCTTCGGTCGACTATTCTGTAGACGCTCACGTGCGTCCGGAGGCTGGCTACCTTGGAAATCGCACGCCAAGCAAATGGCCCGTGTGGGCGCGGCTACTGATAATTGTGGGGCTAAGCGCATTGATGTGGGCAGGTATTATCGCAGGCATGATTTCCCTTTTGGTAGCGTCCCGGGACGTGGTGTAAATTCGACCTGAGGAAGGTCATCGTGCGCGAATCCGCCCGGGTTGTGGTTGCGAACACCAACCAGAAGGACCTCACACGATGACCGAAGACAGATTGGCTTTATTCGAACTGATTGACCAGAGCGCAGACAGTGATCTGGTGCGCGATATGCTGGCCTTTGCGGCCGGGCGCATGATGG
>Ga0208903_1000755_pt1 | contig 22412 bp, 28 predicted proteins | sample AntAceMetag02UKJ_FD_184769 | JGI IMG/M metagenome (GOLD analysis project Ga0208903, IMG submission 184769) | Saline lake microbial communities from Ace Lake, Antarctica - Antarctic Ace Lake Metagenome 02UKJ (SPAdes) (version 2) | ecosystem: Environmental > Aquatic > Non-marine Saline and...
GAATCCCAGATCACTAGATATGTCAATGTTCCAATCGTCACACACCTTGATGTCTCGGTAGTGGGTTTCGTTGTTGTTGCATCTGCCACACATTCTGTACCAGATTCTCCACATTCTTGGATTTGCTTTTCTTAACGCAGTGTATGGACTCATTTAAAACTCCTATTTTTTTTATGATTGGGAGTGACATCATCCTGTTCACTCCATTCCACAGGATCTATTTTTCTTCTTGTGGGTCCTCTGTCTAGATTTTTCAGCAAAGTTTGTCGTCTGTTCACAATGATGCAGTTGTGTGGTCCCCAGGCTTCCAGTCTGTCCACTCGCACCATACAGTAGCCTTGTATTTTTCTCATACGATGTTGCATCACACCAGAGAGCTCCCAATGCCTGTACCAAGTTTCAGGTGTAAAGGCCCAGTCTTCTCGTCTTGATTTGGCTTGAGCTTTGGCTCTTGCATAATGCAATCCCCAAGGTTTAGGGATATGATATTTTGTTGGAAAAGGCATTATCTCAAATGCTCCGCGTTGGGATGGACTCGGATCCAACTCTGTGAATCCAGTTCAGGTCTGTTGTAGGTGTATGCACACACAGCCGTCACAAATCTATCCACAGTGTCTGCACGATAAGGTGTGATTTCTCCAGTGGCAACAAAATCTTCCCAAGTGGTTGAAACACATCTTGCAGGATTCCAATCAGAAGTTGTGATCACAGGATAACCCAACACCACTGCTTCACTGGCACCTGCTGAATGATTGGCCAACACACAATCATAACCACCTCTTTTCAATTCATCAGTGATTTGATTATGGGGTCTGCGTCTAGCGTCAACTTTTGTTCTCACACCCACTGAATATCCATAATCCAGCAACACTTCAGACACGGTTTTATAATATTGATCCCAAGTGGTATCGTAAAACTCTCTGTAATTTCTATCAGATGATCTTATGATTAAACATTTCTTTTTCATTGGGTAAGCAGTCTCTCGGCAACCTCCCCATATGTCTGCAATATCTTTGTGTACTCCTCCACTCATTGAATGCAATTGTCTATTCACTCTGTCTCTGTGAGCAGGCGATACTCTTGCTACACATTCTCCATCATCATTGTGAGGCAATGCCCAATCACAATGAGTTAATCTTGACCAATGCTTTGTGCCTTTAGGATTGGATGCAGACACATGACGCAAGTGAGGCATCATTGAATTGTCCCACCAAAACCAACGAAACCCTTCAGGTTCTTGATTGGGTTTAAACATTTTGTCAGGTTCACAACCCACCAACAAATAATCTGAATCAAAATCTGTGATATCATCGGGTGCAATGGCAGGCACTGTCACACCATTCACTCGAGGTCTTGCTACTGATAATTCAGGATCTATTTTCCAATATCCAAAAGGCATTAAACTTCCCATATGTTCTTTTAAGTTATTTATGCAAACAACAAAATATCCTAAAATAACTGGCTCAAATGGAATCAAAATTAAATATGCACAATGAAAGCACATTTTGTTGGCAATGGACCCAGTCATTCACTGTATGGTGATCTACATTATGGCACAGTGGTGGTGGGCAACATTCCAAAAATGTCCATCCAGTATGATGCCATGAGTATTATAGACACCAAAGTGATTCTGTATCTCAAAAACAACAATCTCAATCTTGCTGGCAAAGAAATATGGTGCACTCCAGACATAGTAAAACAAGCAAATTTTCATAAAGTACCAGGCACATGGTTTCCTCACTACGAAACCAAATACAGATACAATTCAGGACATCATGCCATTCAACATCTATCAAAACAATTCGAATTCATATCATTATGGGGCATGGATTCCATGTTCACCAACGATTTAACCAGCCAAATGGATGACAGGGTTCCCAGAGGCAAGCGTCCTCCGTTAAATAACGAGTGGAGACCCAATTGGCGTAATATTTTTAAACAGTACCCCAAGGTGCGATACACAATACACGCACCACAAGGCATTGAAACGGTAGATTATGGTGAAAACTGCAAATACGAACTGCACTAAAAACACAGTCAAAAAATGGTTCAAAAGTTTAATGAAGCCACAACGCCGAATGGATGGTATGCCGATCTGTCCTTTTCTTGCTCGTTATGAAAAAAACATTCACATAGCAAGACATAAAAATCCAGAACAACTGTGCAGACATTTTGCAGATGTTAAACACATATTCAATCTAGAAGCATGTGTGGTGTTTGGGTTTGATATGAGTTGGAACAAAATGGAAAAAATGGTGTCCATACTGAATCGAGATTTAAAAGACAAAGATGTGTGTTGTTTCATGATGCATCCAGATGGTGATGAATCTGTACTGCCCGTAGAATATCCATTTGCAGTACCGCTGTTGATTATACAAAAAATAAGCACTTTACAGAAAGCAAAACAGCAATTGTCGACAACAAACTATTACAAACATTATAAATAACAATGAAACTGAAAAATTGGTTGATCTCAATTAGGAGCAATATAAAATGACAATTACATTAAGACAAGAATCTGCCGCAGGAGCATCCACAAAAAATTCTACATTAACCTACGCAGAATTAGACAACACAATTATTGATCTACTACAAAACAAAATTTTACCTATTCAAATTGATGCAAACTCAGGATCTGTAAAAGTTGGTGAAGCACAAAGCAACGGTGTGTTCACAATCACAGGAGGTACTAATATTACCACTGCTGTTACAGAAGATTCTGCAGGCAATGCCAACCTTTCAATCACTGGCACAACATTCATGGCAAACTTAACAGATGATGGTTCACCACAACTTTCTGCGTCGTTGGATGTAAATGGACAAAGCATTGTGTCTGTATCCAATGGTGATATAAACATTACACCAAATGGCAGTGGTAAAGTGGTATTGGATGGATTAAACTATCCTACAGCAGATGGTACTGCGGGCGAATATCTTGTAACAGATGGTTCAAATAATTTAAGTTTTCAATCTTTGGCGATAGTGGGTGGTACTGATATAACAGTTACACAACCTGATTCCTCTGGTGCGTTTAGTATTGCATTTTCAGGCAGTGCAGGTATATCAGATGTTGTTTCAGACTCTACACCACAACTGGGTGGTAATCTTGATGTGAATAGCAATGACATTGTTTCTGTATCAAACGGAAATATAGATATTCAACCAGATGGTACAGGTAAGACCAACATCAAGAACATGACATATGATGAAAACATTCACACAATTACATATGGATCAAACATCACACCTGAACCCACAGATGGACCTATACAGCAAATACTATTAACTGGCAGTGTAAACTTTCAGGGTTTTGCCACAGAGATAGAAGGTGCAACAATTACATTGGTTATCACACAAGATGGCACAGGCAACAGAACATTCGCAGAAGATTTAGACTCAGCAGGCAGAATGTTGTTTGCAGGAGGCACACAAACTTTGAGCACTGCCGCCAACGCAATTGACATTATGACAATCACTTTCATTGGTGGCATATATTTTGCTTCATTAAGTACAAACTTTAGTTAAGGAGATAACATGCCATTAGGCGCCGCAAGATTAAACACACTATCAAGAGTTTTAACAGTAGCAGAACCAGAGAGCACAAGAACATCAACGGCGAAGACAGTCACACTATTTGATGATGCTGTAATTTCCACAGCACAGGCAAAGTTTGGTGCATCCAGCGTATTGTTGGATGGTACTGCTGATGGAGTTCATGTTGCTCACGCAGATCTACAGATAGGCGGTGGAGATTTCACCATAGAATTTTTCTTCTATCCAACCAGTATTGGTAGCGACGATTATGTGCTAGATTGCGGAAGTGGATTTTCAGGCAAAATAAACTGGTTCTTTGACACCGCTACGACATACAAATTTAGAAGTGGTCCAACCACAATACTTTCAGGCAATCATGGATTGAGCACCAACAGTTGGCAACATATTGCCATCAGTAGAGCATCAGGCACAATAAAATATTTTTTAGATGGTGTAGAACAACACAGTGCTTCCAACAGCACCACTTTTTCATCAAGTCAATTTAAGATAGGAACATACTCAACAGGCGGACCATACGGATTGTTAGGTTACATTGATGAGTACAGAGTGTCAAACTCAGCAAGATACACTTCAGGATTTACACCAACCACATCTGCTTTTGTGGGTGATGAAAATACAGATCTATTGCTACACTTTGATGGCATCAACGGAAGCAAAGAAGGCACAGATGATCCACCACACAATGATTTAAGAGCAATTGATCCCAACAACAGTTACTACTTGGACGGCACAGTTTCCAGCAACTCAACAGATTCAGAAGATGTCACAGTGTCATGCTGGTTCAAACACACCAGCGGCACTGATCTAAATCCAATCATGAGTGCGACATACAGTCATCCAACTGATTTCTTTATCATAGAATATCAAGGAGGAAGATTTAGAATTACTTTTACAAATGATGGAGCGACACCAAGAGGGGGTGATTATCAATTTGGAACATATTCCGCATCTTATGGTTCAGGCACATATGATGATGGCGCATGGCACCATGTTGTGCTTTCTAGAGATTCCAGCGCCAGCACTGTGGTTTCTTATGTGGATGGTGTCAGCACCACAGCAGGATATATCAATCAAGATTTCAGCAAAAAAGGATTCCCTGGCAATCGTTTCACAGACATATCATTCTTGACTCATCTTGCTATTAGTGACAGCAGAATTGCTGGAACAGGATTTCAAGTTGCTCAATTGTTTGTGGACAATGTGTTCTATGATATCACAGACAGCACAGTTAGAGAAAAATTTTACAATGGTGGAGCAATCAACATGGGATCAAATGGCACAGCATCAGGTTTAGATCAACCATTGGTGTTTCATTTTGGTGACACCAACGACTTTGAATTAAAAGGTGGAGATACTACTGCATTCCCTTACACAGTCACACAGAGTGGCACGGGTGTAGACATATCATCTACCAATGGACCACAAAGTGCTTAATAAATAAACAAAAAGGAGAAACCAAATGCCTACATGGCCCAAAGGAACCAAAGCATCAACTGCCAATGTGGATGCAGGTTCAGATCAGATTTCATCTGCTAGAGCAGACATCAAACAGAACATAGACAATGTGAACGACATCATAGACACATTTGATATTCAACCAGATTCAGCAGGACAACCTGCCAATGGAGATTTATTACAGTATGATTCCGCAACCACAACTTGGAAACCTATAGCACAAGATTCAATCAGTTCGGGTGCATCAGCAAACATTGTGGTGTTTGACAGCACAGTGAGTGAAGATTCTGCAGGTGGTGTGACCGACTATCGAGGCACATACACATTGTTAGGCAGTGGCGGAATCACAACCAGCACCAACACACTGACAATTCCTGCAGGCACATATACGCACCAATCACTGGGCAATCTATTTCCCGTTACGGGAGTGACCTCACCTTGGGATTCAGATGTAATTATTGTCAATTTGGTTGATAACACAGGCACAATATTGACAACCAGTCAAAGATTTAAGGCACGAACCACTTCTATTTTCTTTGGATTTAACGCACATTTCACATTGGCGTCAGAAACTGTTTGTAGAATTGAAAATGATCTCGATGATGCACAAGGTGGTCCGGGGTCCGCTTATCAACTGCCACCAATGTTGCTAACAAAAATTAGTTAATAAATAAATGTGTTATAACAAAACACTAACAATAACCTTATAAGGAGAAAAAATCATGAGTGCACTTTCAAATTACGCGGAAAAGGCGTTACTTGACTCTTTACTGGGCACAGCGGCATTTAGCGAACCAGCAAATGTATATGTAGGACTGTTCACAGTAAGCGATTCATCAGGAGCAACACTAGAAAATCTAGAAGCAGGAACATTAACCAACGAAATATCAGGCAACGGGTACAGCAGACAAGTGGCAACATTTGATGCAGTGACTTCCGGTGTGGGATCAACATCAAACAGCGGTAATTTAACTTTCACAGCATCAGGCGGTGACTGGGGAGAAATTACAACAGTGGCTGTGATGGATGCGGCAACTTCGGGAAATGTTTTAGCATATGGATCTTTAACTGCAAACAAAACAATTGCAGACGGAGATTCTTTCCAAATTTCTACGGGCAACCTTACCATCACACTAGCATAGTAAGTTAGGAATCTACCCATGGCAGATATCCGATATGTACTAGAAGGGTATGTGGCTGACAGTTATGTTGCAATCACATTTGATGTTTCAGCAACATTATCAGCATCAGCCACAGTCACAGCCACGGGTGGAACAACTCAACCAGCATCAGCCAATTTAATTTGTAACCAGTCAGGACTCACATGGGCAGAGATGGGCACATGGCAAGAGCCCAAACAAGAATATTGGCAAGACAATTTTATAGTTGAAGGAGAAGTGGTTATAGGTGGCACCATCAACGCCACAGCCAATTCAACATTCACAGCATCAGCCTTAATCACAGCCAGACCAGTAATTGAATTCACAGGTGTTTTACAATCCACTGTCACAGTTAATCTTATAGGATCAGGCATAATTTTACCTTTGGGTTCTGCTCAATTGACAGCAGATGCTGATTTGATTGGTAGAAGCACAGCCAACCTACAAACTCAATCCACACTGACAGCAGATCCAGATCTCAACAGTGAAGGTATCACACTGCAATTGGGTTCAGGCAGTTTAACAGCTCAAGCAGAAATAACAGCACGAAGTCCAGCATCCATCACAGGTGTTGCTACCACAGACACAGTGGGCATAGGCATTTTAAGAACATCTGCTTCTTTCCAACCACAATGCACAGTGTCGTGTGATGGTATAATTGCAATTAGTGGTAGAACAGTGATGCAATTCAGCTCTTCATTGGGTGTGGTCAACGAAGGAATTTTTATCACAAGAAGAAGTCCAGTCAACATCACAGCACAAGCCAGTTGGAATATTGTGGCAGGTATATTGGCAGAAGGTGAAGCAAACCTTGGAGGAGTCACATCAACTCTTGTCGTAGGCAGTCAATTTGCTATAGATCCTTACAGAGTGTACCCAGTTTTGTCAGAGACTCGTATAAATATCTTAGAACAAGAAACAAGATCACATTTAGTACCTAGTGAAACAAGAAGTTATCAAATTCAACATCTTACACTTGTAGATGAACCGGGTATATTAGACAGGAGAACTTAATGGCAACACTAACAGGATTCAAACAAGACAGAGCAGGCATTTACATTGAGAAAGATCCTTATGCTCTTTCCGATTTCAGTTTGGACTGGACCAATTGGATGCCAGCAGGTGACACCATCAACACCACAGAAATCAACATAGAAACAATTGATGGTGATTCAGCACCTTTGACAAAATCAGGTTCAGCCACAGTGACCAATGACAAAATATTAACACAAAAAATTGAAGGTGGCACAGCAGGCAATATCTACAATGTAGAATACAGAATTAACACAACTAATGGATTAAAGGATTCAAGAAATTTTAGAATTAAAGTATTAGAAAGACAATTATAATGGATACAATAGAACAAGAAAAAGATCATCACAGAGGAAAAAAAGTAGACAAAGATTTAATTCATAGATTGGCGTCTATCATGTGTTCCGATCAAGAAATTGCTCAAGCGGCAGGTATCACTGTGAAAGCATTGAAAAAGAAATATCAAAAAGTTATTGACCTAGGCAAAGAGACTGGCAAAAAATCATTGAGAAGAGCTCAATTTGAAAAAGCACTGAATGGTGATACAAAAATGCAAGTATGGTTAGGTAAACAATATCTAGGACAAAAAGATCAACCAGAAGACAAGGTAGGCACACAGCCATTACCTTGGAACGACAACAAATAGGTAGATACAAATGGCTCTTTCCACAGCACAAAAAACAATTTGCGATTCAGAAGCAAGATTTAGAGTTGCTGTGACAGGTAGACGATTTGGAAAAACACATTGTGCAATGAGAGAATTAAGCAAACACGCATCACAACCCAATCAAGAAATTATGTATGTGGCGCCTTCCTACAGAATGTGTCGTCAAATTATGTGGGAAAGATTGAAAACAAAATTAAGAGAATTGAGATGGGTTGAACAAACCAACGAAGCAGAATTAAGCATAAGATTAAAATCAGGTTCTAAAATATATTTAAGAGGTGCAGAAAACAAAGATGCACTCAGAGGCATAGGTGTAGATTTTTTAGTGTTGGATGAATTTCAAGACCTAGATCCAGAACTTTGGACAGCAGTTTTAAGACCAACTCTTTCAGACACCAAAGGCAAAGCATTGTTTATTGGCACTCCAAGAGGTGTTGGATCATTCAGCCACGACATGTACAGCATGGCACAAAACACAGATGGTTGGGATTCATTCACATACAGAACCATAGATGGTGAACAAGTGGAAGAATCAGAATTAACAGAAGCAAAAAGAGATCTTGATCAAAGAACTTATGAACAAGAATACTTGGCTTCCTTCTTAACATTTTCAGGCATGGTGTATCAATCATTTGATAGAAAACACCAAGTGGTTCCTTGTCAACATTTAGACAGAACAAATTTATATCTAGGCATGGACTTTAACTGGTCACCTTTTTCAGTTGCTGTGGCAGTGATAGAAAACAACTCCGTTTATTTTGTGGATGAAATAAGCATCAATGAATCCAGCACAGAACAAATGTGTGACGAAATCAAAAGAAGATATCCAGGTTCAACGATCACAGTTTTTCCCGATGCGGCAGGAAAACAGCGCCGTACTTCAGCAGGTGGTAGAACAGACATTTCAATATTACAAAACGCAGGATTCAGAGTACAGGCTAAAAATGCCAATCCTCCAATCAGAGACAGAGTAAATGCTGTAAATAGCAAGTTAAAGAACACTCAAGGAGTTAGATCATTGTTTATAGACCCTAAATGCAAACAGATTATCAAGAGTTTGGAATCACAACAATACAAACCAGATTCTTCAATTATTGATAACACTCAACACACTCACATGTCAGATGCTGTGGGGTATCTAGTAGATTACCTTTATCCGGTAACAACAAAACACACAACACAACAACCACAAAGATGGTCGTTCAGTGGACACAATAAAAGAGGAGTAACACATGCCGGTCATTAGAGATAGATTAATTAAAGGTGATGCAAAATATGCCATTGACTATATCACAGAAGCACACGAGGCTTACAAATACTACATCAACAGATTTACATTTTTAGGTGATTCATACAACGGTGGTTATGATTATTTCATGGGCAGATACATGGAACCTTACTACTATGAATCAAGAGAAGAATACGAAAAAAGATTAAGAATGGTTCCATATGATAACCATGTGAAATCAATAGTGGGCATTTACAATTCATTCTTGTTTAGAAAACAACCAAAAAGAGATCTTGGCAGTTTAGAATCAGATCCCACTGTGACTAATTTTATGAAAGATGCTGACTTGGATGGCAGATCATTTAAATCTTTCATGCACGATGTGAGCATAAACGCAATGGTGTATGGCACCACTTGGATCATATGTGACAAACCCAACACTCAAGTGAACACAAGAGCAGACGAACTAGATCAAGACATCAGACCTTATGTGTCAATGTTTACACCAGACAATGTGTTGGATTGGACATACTCAAGACAGCCCAACGGACACTATCAATTGACATATCTTAAAGTCAAAGAAGAAATTGTGGAAGATGCACAATTTGTGAGAGAATACACACCCACAGAAATCAATGTGTACAAACTGTATGGCAAAGATAGAAAAGGTGAATATGTGGAAAGCATTCCAAACGAATTGGGTCGTATTCCAGCAATTTGTGTGTATGCACAAAGAAGCAATGTGAGAGGAATTGGAATTTCAACTGTGGGCGATATCGCAGATATGTCCAAAGCCATATATGAAGAATTTTGTGAAGTACAAGAAATTATAAGATTAACAAATCATCCATCACTGGTCAAAACTGCTTCTGTTGAAGCGGCGGCAGGTGCTGGTGCAATCATACAAATGCCAGAGAACATGGATCCACAACTAAAGCCATTTCTTTTACAACCCAATGGATCATCAATTGATTCTGTGTTAAAAAGCATAGACAAAAAAGTAGAAGCCATAGACAGAATGGCTTGCTTGGGCGGAATCAGATCAGTAGAATCAAGAAGAATGAGTGGTGTTGGATTACAAACAGAATTCCAAATGTTAAATGCCAAATTGGCAGATTTTGCAGGCAATTTAGAATTAGCAGAAGAACAATTATGGAGATTTTATGCCATGTATCAAGGCACAGCATTTGATGGTGAAATTGAATATCCAAGATCTTTTTCAATACAAGACAAAGCCAATGACATTGTGATGTTGAAGATGGCTAAAGAATCGGCTCCAAATGATCCAATGATTGAGAAGAAATTAGACAAAATGATATTGGAAACTGTGACAGAACAAACTTATGAACAAGTAAAACAAGACATGGATGAATTGAATCAAAACAACGAAATGGTGCATCCTACTTTAAATGATCAAACCAAAGGACCACACATGAGAGAAATGATTATGCAAGGTTACACAGACGCACAAATTTTACAACTACATCCAGAATTGACACAACAGGATATTCAAGACACAAAACAAGCACTGTTGCAAGAAGGTCAGTAATGGCAGTCACATCCACAGCCATTGCAGGCGTTGTGGGGCAAAAGCCTTTCAAAAGAAAATTTAAACTAACCACAGGAGGAACCACTATGGCGACTAGAGGCAAAAAACAGTCTAGAGGCAAAACAATGTCTAAAGGCAAGAAGAAAAAGAACAAGCGATAATAAATAACAGCATTACTGTCATATGACAGGGAGGGCACTCAACTCATAACAAAAGAGGTAATATATGGACGCAGAAAACACAGCGGTAAAATCACAGGACACTGCACCTGTAAACCAACAGCAGGCAGATACACCAGTAACTGAAGAAACAAAGACTCAAACTTTTACGCAACAAGATTTAGATAAAATTGTGGCAGACAGAGTACAGAGGGAAAAGAGCAAATACGATAAAAAGTATGGCTCAATAGATGTTGATCACTACAACAAGTTGATTGAGAAAGAAGAAAAGACTCGACAGTCAGAGTTGGAAAAGAGAGGTGAATTCGAAAAATTGCTTCGCGAACAAGCGGAGAAATTCACAGGTAAAATCCAACAATATCAGTCTGAATTGACTTCTATCAAAGTTGATGGCACATTGTTAAGTGAGGCTTCAAATCTTAAAGCAGTGAATCCTACACAGGTATCACAATTGCTTAAAGCACAATTGAAGTTGAACGAAGCAGGCACAGTGGATGTGATAGACACCAAAACAGGTCAAGTGCGTTATAATGACAAAGGCGACCCAATACAAGTGAAAGACTTGGTATCAGAGTTTCTTCAATCAAACCCACACTTTGTTTCAGCAGGACCAAATGGTTCAGGCACAGGACAAGGCGCAGGCAAACAGAACAACATGGTGGACTCAGACATAAGCAAACTAAACATGAACAACCCAGAGCATCGTGAACAATACAAAAAGATCATGGCGCAAAAGGGAGTTCGTTTTTAACCATTAAAGGAGATAAAAAATGGCTAATGAAATAACAAGTACAGTAACATCAGAACTGTACACAAACATTGTCCAAGCCGCTCTATACACTTACTCAGAAGGTACAGTGATCAGACCGCTTGTTAGACAATACGACATGACAGGTACACCAGGACTAGTTTCTACTGTTCCCAAGTACCCAGCAGTGTCAGCCGCAGATTTGACTGAAAACACAGACATCCCAGACAACACTGCGTTCAACACAACAGAAGCAACTATCACAGCAGTAGAAAGAGGAGCAAAAGTTCTTTTAACTGATGTGGCTAAAGAAGCGGCACAAGAAGACATCGCGGCGGCAATTGGTAGACAATTGGGTGACGCAATGGCGAAAAAAGTGGACACAGACATTGCGGCACTATTCCCATCATTCTCAGGTAGAGTTGGTGCGGCAGGTGATGCAGTACAAATAGACACTGTATTCGACGCAATCGCAACTTTGAGAAATGCTAACGCACAAGGACAAGTTAATATTGTTCTTCATCCGTTCCAAACACTTGCTTTACAAAAGCAATTAACTGGATCAGCGGCGGCTAACATGACTTCACTTTCAGACTTGGGTAACCAGGCTTTAAGAACAGGTTTTGTTGGTACAATTGGTGGAGCGAATATTTTCTCTTCTACAACTGTAGGCAAAGACACTAACGATTCTGTATCAGGAACTGGCAACTATGTAGGTTTAGCATTTACATCAGATGCAATTGGTTTCATGATGAAAAGAAATGTTAGACTAGAAGTTGAAAGAGATGCTTCTTTAAGAGCAGAAGAAATTGTAGGTTCAATGAGTTATGGAACTGCGGAATTATTCGACGCTTACGGAGTTGGTATCTTAGGATCAGCAACTATATAATAAATATTGTATAACTTTAAGTTATACTCATATATTGAAAGGCCCTTCGGGGCCTTTCTTTTTACAGGCATTTCATATAAATAATCATATAAAGGCAAGTAGAACTTGCTAATTTTACAGGAAGGGAAGAACCCACAAATGGCCAGACTATTAACAATTTCAGACATACAAGACTACGAACCGGATATCCTTAATTACGGTGTACCAGACTTTGACGCAGAGATCACAAAAGCACAACAAGATGTGTTTAGACTGCTTCGTATAAGATGGTGGCCTACTCAGATGATAGGATTGTATGATGTTACTCACCTTGCAGGAGCAGATCAAGAACCAGTTGAATCATTATACACACCCAGCCAACTCACAAGAGCGGCAGTGTATCATTGTTTGGGTCATCACATCTATCCTAAATTAGCCAAGTTTGAACCCGACCAAGACATCTTTGAAAGAAAGATGATTCATTACAGACAAGAATTTGAAGGAGAATTTGATCTTGTACTGCGTGACGGCGTAGAATACGATAGAGATTCATCAGGCACAGTGAGTGATAGTGAAAAGACACCTACACATCATCTGCGCCTAAAGAGGTAGCAAATGTCAAACAGAGAATTAGCAATCAACAACATCATAGAAGTGTTAAAGGATATGGATCATCCTAAAGCCACATTTGTCACAAGAGAACCGTTTGATGTGTTAAAATTAGCCATCACACAGTTTCCTGCTGTGTTGGTAACCACAGGCAATGAATCAAGAGAAGATCATGCCATGGGCGGTGCAAGACGAGGCACAATACAGGTACAGATCAGAGGTTATGTGAGAGGCGATGGCAGAAACAATCAAGTGATCACAGTGGATCAAAAAAGAAACGAATTGATTGAAAGAATTGAAGAAACATTGAATTCAGACAGAACAAGAGAATTATCAGTATTGAGGGCATCGACGACACACATCACCAGCATAGAAATAATTGATAGAACACCACCGTTGGGAGAATTTTTAGTCACAGCGGAAGTGAGATATTCATTTACTAAAGGAGCAACATAATGGATCAAAGCAAGTACACAAAAATGATTGACAACAACAACGAAACACAATTAGTGGAAGCAGACAGAGTTACAAGATTTCTTAATCAAGGTTGGCAGATTGTTAACCCGGATCAGAAACCATCACAGGATAAACCAAAAATAAAATTAGAAGTTATTCCCACAGTGATAAGCAAAAAGAAGTCTACTAAGAAAAAGAAAGAAATCTCAATTCAAGATGAAACTGCATATGACATCACAGATGAAATTGCATATGACATCGAAGATTTAGAATCAGATTTTCCTTCAGTAGATTACAACGACAACAACAACAACAACCATAAAGAGGAGAACTAAAAATGGCTACATTTACAGGCGAGTCGGGCACAGTAAAAGTGATCGACGCAAATGATTCTGCTGGTGGTTCAAATGTTGCGGAAATTCGTTCATGGACAGTGGATCACACAAAAGATGTTATCGAAGATACTGCAATGGGTGACGCGGCAAGAACTTACAAAGCAGGGTTACATCAATTTACAGGATCAATGGAAGTGATATATGATTCAGATCATACTTCAAACGCATATCATGCCTTTGATCCAGCAAATGACACAGCTCTAGCGGTAGAATTCTACCCAAATGAAACATCAGGTGAAAAGTTTTCAGGCAATGTGCTTGTGACTTCTGTTTCAAGAACAGCATCATTTGACGATTTAGTAACTGCGACTGTTAGTTTCCAAGGAACAGGTGCATTAACGACATCATCGGTATAAGGATAATGTTTAAGACTAGAGTCTTAAATGTTGACGCGGTGTTGACTGGGATAGAAAAAGAAATATCCAAAGTTGGCACCAAACTGAGCAACACCTTGTTGATTGAAGCCAAGAAATTGACTCCAATTAAACAAGGTAGAGCCAGAAGGGGGTGGCGAGTTGAACGACAAGGCACAAATACACATGTCGTCAACCGTGTACCTTACATAGGGTCATTAGAACGAGGGCGATCAACACAAGCACCAAACGGTATACTTAAACCCACGGTGCGTAATTTAAAAAATAGGAGAAAACTATATGAGTAATGTGTTAACAAAAGCAACATCGCACTTCAAAACAAAATTGAATGGCGAACTACAAAAGATTACTGTGCCAGAATGGGAAACAGATATCTATTACAAGAGTGCCCATTCGTTTGCTGTAGAATCAAAAATACTTGAACTACAACAACAAGGTAAAACAGTAGAAGCATTGGTTGAATCTGTGATTTCAAAAGCATTGGATCCAGATAAGAAACCAATCTTTACAAGATTTGACAAGAATACTTTATTAAATGAAGTTGACCCCGCTGTGTTAGTGCGTGTGGCAACTGCATTGAATAGTGCTATTTCCGAATACAAAACTGTGGAGGAAACAGCAAAAAACTAAAAGAGGACGCGGAACTTCTACACTTAATTCAGGTTGCTAAAACTTTGGGTAAAAGTGTAGAAGAGGTCACGCACTTCAGCGTCCTCGAGCTCCAACTTTGGAGTGCTTATTTTCAACTGGAGCGTGACCAAACAAAGAAGGTAATGGATAGTGGCCGATCAAGTAAAAATAGAACTAGTCGTCGTTGATAAAACATCTAAAGCATTAGGTGGAGTTAATAGACAACTTAAAGGTTTACAAACATCAGGACTTAAATTAAGCACAGTGCTTAAAGGTGCTGGTGTGGCTCTAGCCGCTATTGGAGTTGGCAGACTTATTAAAGGCATTGTTTCAACCACAGCAAGATTTGAAGATTTAAATGATGCTTTGGCATCTGTTACTGGATCAGCACAGTCAGGTGGTGAAGCATTTGATTTTATCAGCAAATTTGCTACTCAAACACAATTTGGTGTTGAAGACTTAACCACTACTTTCATCAAACTGAAAGCATCGGGTATAGAACCCACACAAGATTTATTAACATTGTTTACGGACACAGCGGCAGTTACAACTGACCAATTGGGTTCATTACAAGCAATCACCGATCTATTTGCTAGAACAACTTCAGGTGGATTGGGTCTTGAAGAATTAAACAGACTGGCAGATAGAGGTGTTCCGGTATTCAGAATACTTGAAGAACAATTAGGACTTGCTAGATTAGAAATATCCAATGTTGGTAAGACAGCAGAAGGATCTAAAAAAATTCTAAATGCACTAACTACAGGATTGAAAAAAGACTTTAGTGGTGCCACAGCGAGAGTGGTTGATAACTTATCTACTCAATTTTCAAACTTATCCATTGCACTTAAAACTTCAGCCAACGAGTTTGGTAAAGGACTTTCACCAGTCCTAAAAGAGTCAACTGCTGAACTTACAGCATTCATTGAAAACAACGAAGAAACAATTGCGGCATTGGGTAGACTGGGTGGAGTAATTCTACAAGGTGTTGTAAAACTGTTCATAGGATTTGCAGAAGCACTTGGTCACATTGTAATTGCTGGAGAAAAATTAATTGGATTCCTTAAAGATGTAAAAGAAGATACTGAAGATCTCAATGAAGATTTCAGCGGATTAAATTCTGATCTTATGATGACTGGAGAAGGATTCTCAGCATTGATTAAAGCAGGACCACCAGTTGTTAAACAATTAGGCGACATGCAGATGTCTACTGAGGAATTAGGCAACAGCGTGGCAGAGGCGGCAGAACAACAAGCCAACTTTGTGAATGCTATGGGTGACTACGAAGAGACTGGCAAGACAGTATTAGAAATACAAAAAGAATTAAATTTAGAACAAGCGGCATCCAACAGAGAAATTTATAGAGCTCAAGTAGGTTATAGAAAAACTGCTGAGGCTGTGAAGAAAGCAAACAAAGTGTTAGGCAACTATCAAGACCATTTGATAGAAATGGGCAAAAACTATACTGATATTGCTATTGCTACAGACACATTGATTGGTATGACAGATGCTTTTGCTTCAACGGCAGAATCGGCTTTGACTGATGTAATTTTAGGCACAAAAACTTTAAAAGCCGCATTGGGTGAAATTGGACAAGCCATATTGAGAGAATTAATAGGAGGCATGATTAGAATATTAGTGATTGCACCAATACTAAAAAAGATTGCAGATATATTTGGTGTGGACATGGTGGAAGGCACACTGAATCAGGTTAACGCACAGAAGAAATTAAATTCAGCACTCAAACAAGAAGTTGCATTGAGAGCAATTTTGATGTTAATGGGTGGAGGCGGAGGCGGTATTCCGTTCCTAGCAGAAGGTGGACCAGCCACAAGAGGACAACCTTATATTGTGGGAGAAGAAGGACCAGAATTGTTTGTGCCTAATCAATCAGGATCTGTAATTCCTAACAACTTAATGCCACAAGCCGCAAGTTCAACAGGCAACAATGCAGGCATGGGTGATGAAGTCACAGTGAACTTTAATATCAACACAGTGGATGCATCAGGATTTGATGAACTTCTAGTTGGAAGACGAAATACCATTGTGGGGATAATTAATCAAGCATTAACAAAAAGAGGCAAACAAGGAGTAACTGGCTAATGGCTTACATAGGATTTTTTAACGGACCAACTTCAGTATTATCAAATGTGGATCAAATTGGATTCAGATCAGTAAATTTTAAACAAAGAACACAAACAGTGGTCACCAAAACAATTTCAGGTAGATCCATAAGAACACAACAAGCCACAACACTGTGGGAAGGCACACTGGAATTTCCTACACTAACACACATAGAATTTAGACAGATACAAGGATTTGTGGCATTGGCACAAGGAGCATTCAACGAATTTGATATCATACTGCCCAACATATCATCAAGAACAGCAGGCGGTAGATTGCACAATCTTGCTGTAAAAGACGACACAGCGGCAGGTAGCACAACCATAGCGGCATATCAAACTGTGGACTCAGCAGGACAACCTATAAAAGGAGATGGAGATTCAGCAGGTTACACACCAGCAGATGACTTCACAATTATTAACATGGGTGACATCATAAGATTTGACAATCACAACAAAGTGTATATGTGTACCTCAGATATTACACCAGACACAGCAGGAGATTTTGATATTACTATACAACCAGCACTCACATCAGCAGTGATAGGTATGACTGACAAGGACAACAGTGATTATGCCACAATCACAGAAATCAATTATGATAATGTGGCATTCAGAATGGTGTTCAAAACAGATTCACAAGATTACAGATACAATGTGGATGGCACAGTGAGTTTTAGAGTAGATGTAGAAGAGGTGCTTTAATGACTAGAGAATTTTCAAGTTCTTTACAGACCTATCTAGCAGGCAACACTCTTATTGAAGTGTTTTTAGTTTCAATTCAAACAACCACGGGCACAAACTATTTTACTTCAGCACCTTATGATATCACATTTGATTCACAAACATATCAAGCACAGGGTGATTTCTTAACACTGTCAGAAGGACAAGAAACAGCAGAACTACAGATACATTCTGTCAACATAATTTTAAGTGCTGTGGATGTGACCAATGTGACCACATATGGTGTGAGCGGCATCATCAACAAAGATGTTGAAATACACAGAGCATATCTAGATCCAATCACATTACAATTACAAGGTGACAGTGCCGGCGATGCTGTGTTCCTAGCATTCAAAGGCAAGGTAGCAGGTTACCAAATCACCAACAATATAAACACAGCAGACATACAACTACAAGTTTCAAGTCAATTCATAAACTTTACAAGAAAAGCAGGACGCAGATCCAACCTTGTGAGTTTTCAAAGAGAACATCCAAACGATTATTCAATGCAGTATTCACACGAAACATTGACTGATATCTTTTGGGGTAGAAAAGGAATATAATGATTAGAGAGTGCATAATAGATGACATCAACAAACTGATTGAATGCGTTGATCTAATGCAAGAAGTTAATGATGTGCCCACATCAAATCAAGTGGACAAAAATTTTCTAATTGAAAATCTTAAAAAAGGCATTGTGTCTCCACAACACAAAATAATGATAAAAGAAACTGCAAACAAAATTGTGGCTTTTGCAATTGGTTCAGTGTCACAAAACATACACAACAACAAACTGTATGGAGAAATAACTTATATGTTTGTGCATCCAGAAATGATGAACCTATCAGTATCACAACAATTGTTTGATCAATTGGAAGAATGGTTTAAAGAACAACAGTGTCAATATCTTATAGCACTGCCCAGCATATGGAATGAAGATTACACTATGAATGAATTGATAGAACAAATAAAAAACTTTTACACAAAAAATTGTAATCTTGTGGGTTACACTTTTATCAAAGGATTGAAATGATAGATTTTAAAACAACCACATTGGAAGATTGTGCTAAACTTGCTGACAACATAGGCAACATGGACAAAAAAGAAATATTTTATGCCACAGGTTTAGAACCTTATCAAGGCATTGTGTTGTGTTATCAACTCAGCAAAGAAGATTGTGAAGTGGCATACAATGAACACAATCAAATATTAAGTATTCACGGAGTTATGGATCGCGGTACACATGGTGCACCTTGGATGTTGTTGAGTAAAGATGCCTACAAAAAAGCAGGTATAAGAACAGGCATGGTGGAAACAATTGATTGGGTCAATATAAAATTACAAAAATATGGCAGATTAAAAAATTACATCAGCGAAGAAAACACAAGAACAATTCGTTGGTTGAAATGTTTAGGATTTGACATAAAAGAAAAAATAGAAAATTATGGTTTTGCTAAAAAACCTTTTTACAAATTTGAAAGGTGTTCATAATGTGTTGTTGTTTTGATGCAGATACAGAAATTAAATTAGCAGGTGGTGAATCTAAAAAGATAAAAGACATCAAACCAGGTGATCAAGTGATTGGGTTGAACAATCGTATCAACACAGTGAAAAAGATAATGAAACCTATCAAACACTTTAGAAACTTGTATGCCATCAATAACGGCAAACACTTTACCACAGCAGAACACCCATTCAAAACACCTACAGGTTGGCACAGCATAAAACCTAAATTCAAATTGACAGATCCAGACACATGGGCAAATCTAGTGGATGACATAGAAGTGTCATGTAAAAAACTTAAAAAAGGCATGACTTTAGAAAACACATCAGGCAAGAAAAAAATAGAAAAAATTACCAAACAAAACAGATGGAGAGACTTTTTTAAATCAGTATACAATTTACAACTGGACGGTAATCACACATTTTATGCCAACAATTATCTTGTACACAACAAAGGCGGCCCAGGCGGCGGCTTTGGTAAAATTATTGGTGGAGTGGTCAGTGTGTTCAAAAAAACTGTGGGTAAAATATTTGATTTCTTAGGTGATGTGATTGGATTTGTATTCAAACCATTTGGTATTCCAGACATTCCAGATTTTTCAGCAGAAAATTCTGCATCAGGTGTAAAACTGCAAAAACCAGGAACCAATGTGGGTTTCCCAGTGGTGTACGGTTTTAGAAGATTGGGTTCAGTGCCTGTGTATGCAGAAACAAATGGTGCAGACAATCAAGATTTATATGTGGTGTATGCCATATGTGAAGGAGAAATAGAAGGCATCAGAAACATCAAAGTGGACGGCAACTCAATTGGTAATTCATCTGCTATCTACACAGCAGGACAACAACTGAATGGAGGTTATCCTTATGATGGCGGCAGAATGGTGTTTCAATGTTTTAACGGCACAGAAAATCAAACACAATCTTCATTAATGGCTGGGTCTGCAAGTTGGGGCAACAAACAGAGAACAATGCCAGGACTGGCATATGTGGCGGCAAGATTTAGATGGATAGCAAGTGATCAAGCAGAATCAGATCGTAATCCGTTTGGTGGCGGTATTCCTGCACTAGAATTTGATGTGTATGGTAAAAAAGTTTATGATTTAGCCACTCACTCAGGAGGTTTAGACTTATCAAATGATTATGCCAATCTTACAAAAACCTATTCAACCAACCCTGCCAATTGTTTGTTGGATATTTTAATGAATCCTAGATACGGAGCAGGTTATGATAAAAGTTTTATCAATGCAGATTCATTCAAAACAGTGGCTACCAAATTAAATCAAACAGTGGTGCATGATGCCAACGATCCTGCCAACTCCACAGCAAAAATTATAACCTGCAACGGTGTGTTGAACACAGAAGCAGAAATATTACAAAATGTTAAAAAGATTTTATCAGGTTGCAGAACCATGATGCCATTTGTGAAAGGTAGATACAAACTAAAAGTGGAAGATGGAGGTCATCCTACAGACATCACTTCAAGCACAGTGGCTATTGCATTTGATGTGACATCAGATCATATTGTGAGTGCAATTAATCTTTCAGGTGAATCAAAAGAATCCAAATACAATCAAGTGTTGGTGAATTACATAGATCCAGATGAAGAATTTTCATCACAACAAGAATTTTTTAACACCACAGGAGATCTAGCAATAGATGACAATGAAACACTCACAGGTGAATTTACATTTGACACCATGACCAACAGAGCCATGGCCAAAGACTTTGCTAGACTGATCTATCAAAAATCAAGAAATCAAAGAACAATAGCATTCAGTGCCACACAAGAATTAATGAATGTGGAAGTGGGAGATGTAATTAGAGTAACAGATTCTGTTCTCAATCTAAATCAAGCCACATTTAGAGTGGTAGCAATGACACTGCAAAATAACAGCACAGTTAGTGTGGAAGGTGTAGAACATGATGCCTCAATATATCCACACATATCAACACCACAAAAAGAAATTGCACCGCAAATATTCAAACCCAACACAGTGTACAATTATGTGAGAACAGCACCACAAAATGCCGCTCCAGAAAATTACAACAACGGTGTTACATCAGCACCACCTTTATTGACCTATCAAATAGCACCACAGGTTAATCAATATTCAATACTAACCACAGGTGCTGGACCTAGCCAGATCACTTTACCATACAATTATCAATTGGTAGATCAAGATTCATTTGTGCTACAACACCAGGAACCATCAAGAAGAACACTGTTTGGTGGTGCCATAGACATACGAACCAATCAAGGGTACGAACCAATCACTTACAACAACACCAAAGTTACAAGAGCCTTAAACATGCAGTTGTTTGTGTCACCACCTGTTGGTTTTTTTCAATTTGAAATGGTGATTGACATTTTTGAAGGCACAAAACATTTAGAAACTATTCCAATACAACTTTTTAACAATATCGCAGTGCAAGGCCCGAGTGGAGGATTATTTGGACCACCAATACCCACAATACCTGAAACAAGAATTAAAATGACATCTGTTATTGTACCTATTCATCCTGCATTCAGTTATCAAATTAGATACAGAAATTTAAGCAGTCAACAAAGATATGTGGTGTTGGGCGACACCAACACATGGACAGGTTTTACCAGTCATCAATACAAAGTGAATGGCAGAGAATACATCGACACAGGATTAGAAGGCATGGTGAATTATGTGGCCAACAATTATTCAATCAGTGTTGCGGCATTTCCAAATGGATCAAACTTTGTTGCCAAAACAGGTGGTTCAATTAATCTTGGAGGCACACCATAATGGCAAGCAACGGATATTTTGATCAGACATCAGGCACATACAAAGCACTGCCCACAGAAACTTGGGCTTCATACACCAATTGGAGCACATTTACTTCTTGGGCTGGTACACCATCAGACACAGTTACATTTTCAACAGAAATGTTTGACGGAGGCAAGATAGATTATTTCAATCCCACAGTGTTGGTGAATGCCAGCATTCCTGTGGACATCACAATCAATTATGGCAACACAGCAGACTCATCAGGTGGTGCAATTGATTCGCCCAGCAGTGTTGCTGTTGTTCCCAACACAGCCACAGTGGCAGGCATACAGGCAAGATATTTTCAATTTGATATTACACTCAACAGAGACAGTGCCACACAGGCAGATCCAGAAATATTTG
>Ga0208903_1000763_pt1 | contig 21963 bp, 39 predicted proteins | sample AntAceMetag02UKJ_FD_184769 | JGI IMG/M metagenome (GOLD analysis project Ga0208903, IMG submission 184769) | Saline lake microbial communities from Ace Lake, Antarctica - Antarctic Ace Lake Metagenome 02UKJ (SPAdes) (version 2) | ecosystem: Environmental > Aquatic > Non-marine Saline and...
ATTTCTCACATTTACGTGTATCAAGTTGGATAAAGGTTATGGTCTGTACCGCACTCGCCCGATTCGCGACGGGTCTTTAAATCCCAAATTTCTACACTGTTTTTCCGTTGGTCTGGACACGGGTAAACATATATCATTTTGACTGTGAATCCATTTTTTTCCATCATAGGCTGTCCAGTATATGTCATACCGTTCAATCATTTTTCTACATAAAACACATGGTAACGATATCGCATCGCCGTATATATTTTTTCTATAAATCACAAGATGACCATGCTTTCTATGTAACCATTGTCTAAACTGATGAGATTTATATCCACTCGTCATACACCTCCTGTACAGTTGACGAATTAACCGCCTCTCCGCACACATGTGATTATTACTATCTATCGTGTCAAGACCTTTAGACATGAAACTTCTCACTGTACAGTATTTCATACCTTTATAACAGCTACAATACTTAAGCATATTTTGGATAATAGTTACAGGATATCGCTCAAAAAAACATATTATATTTCTTTCTAATGATATATAAATGAAGTATAGGTACATTTCTCATGTCCTGACAGAAGCTCTTGTGATTGGTATTATGAATGTACTCATTTTCATGCTATTAAATCGTCTATTTAAATTATCTACACCCGTCAAACTACTTATTGGAGGGGCTCTCATTCATATAGCATTCGAATACTCCGGTGGAAATGAGTGGTGGTGCAGATCAACTTATTGATACTCATGATATCGGTCAATACACGCTTCCCGTCTCGCTGTAAGAATATCAATTTCACGTGATATGGTATACATTTGCTCTCGCACATTGTCATTAAATCTCGTGAGGTATTCTTCGTAAAATGACCGTTCATCAGGGAATGTATACTGTGTATAACGTTCAGCAACAGCTTGAAGCGTATATTCCGGTACATGTAACATCCTGCTCTGACAGAATTCTCGCACCGCCTCGAATCTAACCCACGCTGTGATATTACGTCTTATTTTCAGGTTTTTAAATAGGCGATTAGCGTATCTCAAACGGTCGTCGACTTCGGTATATTCCCGATGTATTTGAGTACGCATCATTTCACGGTTGACAGGCCACGATGAGAAATCGCGTGTAGTAAATGGAGCAGGTCTTAGCTGGGCTTCGGGTCTCTCCACTTGCACTCGAGCTGGTAGTATGGGTTGAAATGGTACAGGGACAGGGGGGGTTGTGTTGAAGAGTTCAGTAGTGTACACCGGTTGACCCGGTATCCATTCGTCATCACCTTCGTCTCCTTCATATTCGAATGTCAGATCAACCTCAACTTCACTCCCACTCTCGAAATCACTTTCTTCCTCCGGTGGTGGACCTTTCATGAACCTGAATATATTCCTTAAATTGTTACACATTTTTAGGTAATCCCCTTCTGGAAATGATTTGACATGTTCGTCAATTTTTTCCATAAGCTGTCTAACATCCTCCATGTTGTTTTTAATTTTACGTACTTTTCAATTTGACCTTATCAACTTAAGCGTAATATTTTTCAACAGAATTGTGCACGCAAGTGGTCAGCTTTGTATAGTTGAGCCGTCATTTCAGGATCATTTTCAACCTCTTCTTCAGTTAAAAACCTTACTTCATCATCTTGGTCCTCATCATCTTGGTCCTCATCATCTTGGTCCTCTTCGTCGATCGCACATGCGTGGCATTCTCCGTCGAACATGTGACATATATGCTCACCGTTCTCAACCATTTTACGGACATCCGGGTCGTTCATGATATCGTCAGAATCATATTCCTCATCGTCTACGTGGGTTGCTTTAACCTGTACCCTTTCAGACTCAAGTTCTCTGAGACGTTTCCGAAGCCGGTCGATCTCATCATCGAGATTCTTGCTGGTCCACCCAACAAACTCGCTAGACGCGACGATTGTTTCCGCCTCATTATACCATGCAGGGATCGGGTCGCTTCGGGTAAGGGGTTGTGTAGGCACTGGAACAAAAATACCGGGATGGAGTGGGTGGCTTCGGGTACATCCCATTGTTGGTTGTTGGTTTTTAGATGAAAATATATATATACTCTTACAAACTTAGGTGCTATTTATCTACAGGATTGTTAGACCAACCGCGAACAGCTTCCTATCAAGGTTCCAGTAATCACGCAACTCGCGCTCAACATTGTAACCCCCCAATATATATTCTCTCTCTATACACGCCTTCTCTAAGGTATCCATCTTTTTCTCAGACTCCTTGACCTTCTTCTCGGCATCTTCCACATTTGAGTTCCATTTCCTGTGACACTCTTCCTTGTAGTCATCGTAAATCTTTTTCTCAAACGCGGGAAGTTTTTGGAGCGTTTTGAGGGAGAGTTCTTCAAAGAAGAACGTATTCTTTTTCGCGTTGTCAATATCAGCATCGGTTCCAATTTCCGTGACAATTGTCCGAAGACCCCATTCCGTCAGGTTTTTCCAAGTCCAGCCTCCAGCCTCAGTCGCAGCAATACTAGATACGCAACCAACGAGAATTGCCTCGTTGAAGTGAGTCATAAACCCAACGTTGGGAAGGACCTTCCCATCCGTATCCATTCTTTCGCACCAGGCCTTGATAGCTTCACTCTTGTACCGCACAGTCATACGCTTGATGCCACCATAAGTACTCGCCGCCACTTTGTCGAACTTGAACAGGTTCTTGTACTCTGTGTGCATCTGCTTCACCAAGCCAATAATTTCACTTTTGAGCTTCCGGATATCTCGAAGTCGTTCCACCCCCACTCGAAGTCGTTGCACTTGACCCTCGTAGTCACTGTCACTGGCATCATCATCATCATCCTCACTTTCAAATTCAGAATCATCGTCACTGTAGTAGAACGTGTCTTCGTGGAACGCTTTGTTGCCGTTCATGTGGTCATGAACGCGTTTCATTTTATTGGCCATCTCCAGATAGAGGCCATCGGGGATCTTACTGGAGATGTCGTCAATGCAGGCCATAAGGCTTCGGAGGTCTTCCATCTTGGTTGGTTGGATGCTTTTTATTGAAAAATATAATTTCTGTGCCTGACTTAAGTATGGAAAATGTACGAAAGATCATGGAAATTATAGACGACGATGAAATGTTCCCAACAAGAAATGAATGGGCATATATAAAGATCTCGAATGAACTCAAACAGTTACATTTAAAATTAAAAGAACTTTCTAAATGGGCAGATATACACTCATCTGCTATAATAGATCCATCCGCCCGCATCGAAGCACGTTCTTCACCCACAATAGACCCGTCAGCACCTACAATTCCATGGCGAGATCTTCGACGTTTGCGTTATAGACCACGACGTTAGTCATTACCGTGCTATGAATGTCCGTTCTGTACGACATAGTTCGCCTCTGCTATAAATTCTTCGTGTGCAACAGCTCTCGCAACTAAAGCCAGGTCCTCGTCAGTCATCTCGTCTGTGTTACCACGCATTCTAACACCTTCATAGTTCATGTAATCCGATGTCGTCGTCTCCGACCAATCCATTATAGTAGGTTCATATACAGGGACATTACCGGTCACCTCGGTTTCATCACTCACCCAAAGAGGCTGGTTTTGATCAAAAAGAAATGATGGTGGTTTCACACGTTCTCGCAACTCTTTGATGGTATCACACATCTTCAAATAGTCACCCTCCGGAATATTCTCAGTGTTCTTATCTACCAGTTCCATGAGTTTGTGAAAGAGATCCATTTTGGATACAAAACGTTCACCAAAAGTATACGCAAGTGGTGAGTCGGGTGAGCTCGAGCGCATGAATATTTTTAAATGTAATTACAACTTAGGTGTGATTTAATTCTATACGTGACATTGATGTCTCGGTCACCGACGATCTAATATATGAATATCGTTCATGATATTCGTCCATATTACTCATTATACCATTCTCGATATCGTAGATTATATGATTTACAAGTAATACAAGACGATTATTCAACGCGTGTGCACGTTTGCCAGGTTTTACTAGGTTCATTGTTGATTTGAAATGCGAAATTAATCGCTCACATTTCAAAAGAAGAATAGACATTTCATCATATTTTTCGTCATTTTTAATACTCATTGATTTTCCATACGGATCGTGTATAATTACTTCCTCACCGGATTGGTTTCGTGCGAGTATATATGCACCGTTTCGTTTTTTAGTTAATCTAGGTTCGAAGAACGAAGTAATAAGCGCTCCGACGATTTCAAACATTTCTTAACTGGTGCGGGAGGCGCTTCGGGAATACTGGAGAGTACTTGTTTCCAGATGATACGTTGTACGTCCGGACACAGGGGTTGTGTAGCTTGAAAAAAAGCAGTTGCAAACTCGTGAGTGTATAAGTTCACACTGAACATCAGGCGTCTTTAACAGTTTCTGCATTTTCTTTAGCTTTATCCCGACTTAAGTGTCTTTGGATCTTCATGTACTCAAGATCTATATCTAGACTAAATCTGAGTGGAGCGTCTACGACCGCCATCTTAACCCATTTACATGTATTCAGTGTGTACATGGGAGCGTAAATGTACGCCGTGGTGAAAATTGAAATGATATATATTTTTATATTAGCTGATATCTCGTTCATATATTTACTAATACGTCGACCTCGGACTTGCGGTGAAATTTTTTCACCTCCATCTGAACTGTCGGGATCAAGTTTGTCATCGTCGTAGTCGGAACCGTCCATTGTGTTTTATTATATATCATCTCTTTTATATTTGTTCATTTATCACCAAAAAAAACGATCATTGCAATTAAATAATTAATCCTTTCTCGTTACCAACAAAGAGATCAGTGTTCACAGTAATCTTATGACCCGCATCTGCAAGGCGTTTACAAAACGAGGCATCGTCCGGTAAAATATGAGAGATGGTCTTGTCACCAACTTCAACATCTTTCACCGGGTAATTGAAGTAGGGGTGTGTAAGAGATTCAATGACACCTTTCTTACACGCCATAAATCCCATACTCGAATATTCAACATCAAAATGTTTGATATCCTTATCGAGTGTATCAACCTTGATATAATCATAATTACCATTTTCATTGTAGTATTCATCACTGAGTGTGCGAACGGCTGAGATACTCTTCATATCAGGTAGTCTATGCACACCAGAGATGACCGGGTATTTATCCGTATCTTCGATCAATTCAATGACTTGTTTGGGTGAAAAGATGATGTTCGAATCAATCGTAAGCCATACATCATAATCAACCTTCCCATCAAAAGGCTTTTGATCATTACCGCGTAGGTTGTCGAGTCCGAGCGACTTCATCCGAGAATAATCACTCGTAAGAGCGACTTGATATCCTTGTTGAGTAAGTTTCAATAGAGTCTCCGACCATGACATGAGAAACGACGATGAATATTCTTTACCGGGTAAAGAAATGATGACTTTTTTAAGAGGTTGTATAGTAGCCATTGTATTTGTATATATTGAAAAAACTTTAAGTCGGTTTACCAAGTCTGCTATGCACATATTCACAAAACTTTCGAAGTTTTAGCTCAATTTCATTCTCCCACACACCCACTTGTTTCACGACAGTAACAACACCATTCGAACTATTACATTGACATTCATCAGCTCCAAGCATCTTCATCAATACTTGTGATCTAATCACGTCCGCTCCAGTTATCCCGAGATTGTCATGCGCATTATGTTGCTTTGCATCTAAAATCATTTGACAACCTTCACCTGTAGTCACGACATCACCGACACGTCCATGTAATTCGTAAGTTGTCCCACATATGTCAAACACGGGATAAGTACATACACGCTTGTTAAGTTGTGTATATTCTCGAACCGTAAGTTTACTGTATAGAATGTCGCCGATGTATGCAAATACAAGCGTCAAGTTGTTTTTACTCAATCGACACTTCGAAATGAGTTGAACCTTAATCGCATTCAATTTCATCTCCAGATCGCGAACTCGTCTGGATTGAAATTGTGTCGCAGTCTCTATCATAACACGCACGAATGGTTCATCTGTTGCAATTTGTTCAATAATACGTTCACGATCAATACCCAGGGAAGTCTTTCGAAAGTAAGACGCACGAATACTTTTCGCTAGATCAACCGGTTTTGTAAACCAGATTTTACCTATAATCGCTGGAACGTCGTTCACGTTTATCGAAATTTTATCAACTCCAATTTTAGCGCAATTGAATTTTATATCTCTCACGACAGAATAGACAACCCCACATGCACGCGAGTCTTCCAACGCGTCGTGTGCTCGAAACACGTCACCTGTGATATGTTTATAGACCGTTTCAAGTTTATAGTTTGCAGTATCCAATAATGCACTCCTTGATAAGTCGAGTGTACATACAAATTTTATTTGTTTGAATGGTTCCACGGATAGTCCATATCGATAACATTCACTGAACAATACATTCTTATCAAAACTGGCATTGTGTGCGACAAGCGTATCCACTCTACAGTTTTTAATTATCTCTACAAACTTATCATACACCTGTACAAATGGTAGCCCCATCTTCAACGCTTGAACGTGTTTGATTTTGTGTATGTGTGTAGCACCCATTGTATCCTCGTCGTGTGAGCCCAATGTAAATCCATCAGGATATACCAGTGAGTGATAGGACGACAATTCTCGACCATGCAATGAGAAATGGACAGCTGCGATTGAAGCCATTCTACATTCACTAAAGAAATGGTAATTTTCACGTGTAACTTCACCCGAGATAATAGGGGGTTTACCAGACGTTTCGGTATCCCATGCAATATACCCCATCTTGTGTTTTTGTAATGAATAATCTTTATATATGTAATAACTTAAGTTCTATTATTCATCGTCTACATATTCTTCGTCAAACTCTCCAACCTTTTCTACATCGTCGTCGTCGTCATCGTCATCTACTACAATAGCTTCATCTTCCTCGGGTCCGTCGTCTTCATTTTCATCCTTTTCATCCTTTTCATCCTTTTCATCCTTTTCATCCTTTTCCTCATTTTCAATTAGGTCTTCCGTAGCGTCTACAGGTTCTGCCTTTTTCTCAATTACTTTCTTTATCAACTTCTTTTTTGGTGCGGCCTTTTTATCAAAGATAAGATCTATAATTTTATCGAGTTTTTTGCAATAAATTATATTTTTCTTCTTCTTTTCATTCATCTTAGTAAGAAATTCTTCTGAAAATCCAACGGCTTTGTATGCTGCCACTATATTTTTAAACGGTGGACGTTTACCCTTTGAGTAATATGATTCCCATAAAATTAATAAATGTGGTATGATTTTAATTCGCACTACCCCCGACTTTAAAACGGTAAGTCTCGTATAAATTTTATCGTTAAAATCAATCTCAGGTTCGGGTATTTTTATATCTTGTTTTTTGGGTATAGGTATCTCAGTGATATCCGGTTTTTTATATGGAACACCCCAATAATCATAATTCCTTTCTAACATCTTCAAATAATCGCTGACATTCTGATGCCTGTATACACGCGGTCTGTATGGTCTTTTTACACCGGACGCTGAATACATAATATTATGTAAAAAGGTTCCTGGTAGAGGGGGGTCTGTATTTACACATGGTGAAACGCGTACACGTAATTTGGGTCGCTTCAACATATATATAATTAATTACAAAATCTATAACTTAGGTTTATCTTAAACTCTCCCAGCAGAAAAATTAAGTTCACATTCAACGATATGATGGGCCTGGAAGTTCTGGAGAGAACTATACGGACCCCATAGTTCGATAACTCGCCTTTTCTTGTCATACCAAATATACGAAAGATCTAAAAACTTTGTAAGCCAATAAAAACGTTTACCATTTTTACCCATAAACTTGAATAACTCCTCTTCGCTATACGAAGACACGTCTAATTGACTATAATGCGTGTTAGGTGGTTTGTATGGAGCCATCAGTACTTACTCGTATATACAATGTAAGTTTTAAGTACGTTTACGCACCACAACCACAACCAGACGTATATCCTTCTTTCTTAGACTCTACATGTTTACCATGCTTATACATCTCTTTCTTAGACCCTACATGTTTACCATGCTTATACATCTCTTTCTTAGACCCTACATGTTTACCATGCTTATACATCTCTTTCTTAGACCCACACGAGTAAGTCTCTTTAGACAGTGATAAAGCGATGACTACAATAATACCCACTGATAATATGATCATCATGAGTCTGTAATTTTTAAAATTACTCGCACTGGGAAGTAAACCTTTCATTTATATTAACATATATTTTATTCATACTCATAACCATGTTCCTCGTGTAAACTTATATCCGTCCCACTATCAGTGTCGGTATCGGTATCGATATCTTCACCGGTATCATACTCGTATTCTGGGTCACTATCATCTATACATTTATAATGCACACTGTCGACTTTTATATATCGTCCTGTATCTTCTAGAGTGGTCGTGTCATAAAACCCAGAAATAGACTCGACCGGAACATGATGTGTGTAATGAGAAAATTTATATAAGTATATATCCTGATCATATACTAATGGTTTTACTGTATAATAATCTGTATGTTGTGATATAATTTTACATATGTCTACAATACCATATTCATATTCAACATCCACAATCTGACCTTCCATTAACTAATTGTATGTTATAGTCTTAAAGTAACATTTTCTATACATATATATATATGATACTTCCGACAACTAAGACAACTACCGATGCCGCGATGTTTGATATCGATGATACACTCATTGCATCGGATACGGGTAACGTTATAGAAGACGTGTATAATTTATATAAGAGTGTTCAAAAAAAAGGATATAAAATGATTATAATCACGGCCCGCCCCGGATTCTATAAGAATGTTATATGGACACAAAACCAATTAAGGGATATAGATATAACATACGACGAACTTGTCTTCACCCCCGCACTGAATAAATCAATATATAAACGCGAGTCGAAATATAATTATATATTATCAGTCGGAGATATGGATACAGATCTAACAGATTCAAAATATTCCATTAAAGTTTCCAATGCGAGTCGCATACATGACATGTAATGAATACTGTCATGGGTTCATCCGCCGATCTTGTTTGCATTTCGTAATAGGTTGTTTTCCACTGTCTACATTTACCACATTTGAAAGCACCCTTATAATCTTCATCATCCCTTGCCGCATTATATTGCTTCGCCTCATCCCTCCTCGAACTCGCATCCATCTCAAGTGCCAATGGACCTCCAGGCCATAACTTATTCGGTGGTGTATTAACAACGTCTTGTGTTTTTATAGTACCTTTCAATATATCATCTTTAAGAGTTGGTGATTGTTTCAAACATTTTTGAATCTCGAGAAATTTGGTTTTATAACGGTTAACATGTCTATGATTATCAGATGCAGCTATATCAGAATAAATAGTAGATTGCTTTATAGCCCAATTGTGTACAGTTTTCTCGAGATTGATACATTTTGTATCGGTTGGGGGTAAATCTAATAATTCCGCAAATCGGGATACAACAAAACCCCTGGACATTATAGTAAAATAGACTATATTAATACCGACTTAAGTGTGGCATATTATTTTTCACACATTCATCATATGACTCGGGTGAGCATGTATTGAATGGATCTTTAATTTGTTTTCGTGTATTTGATAAACGTCTGACATTCCAATGGGAATCGAGTGTATAATTTCTATTAAGCATTACATACTTCTCAGTATAAATGTTAATTATGATAACGAGTATAAATAAAATTATCGCAGTCTGTAACACCAATTTCATATATTAATACTATATTTTTTTATTTGCATACAGCAAGATGCCAAAAGCAGTCTTAATACACGAAGAATATAGGAATCATAGAGAAATTGAATTAAATATAGAACCTTCTAAAAATGAAATTTTTAAATTGTTAGAAGGACCTGCAACGTTTATAGGACAGTGGCCAAATATAGAAGTCGTAATCGTGAAGAACACTATAGGTGGTAAAGACAATCTCAATGAGTTACCCAAACCATTTGAAAATGAAATAACACACGGTAAAATATTATTAATACGCATGGATGAAGATTCCGAACAAAGAGATTTTACATTAAGAGACTATAGACATTTTGTTAGAGGAACGTTGTCGGAATAAACGCCTTACCACGTAAAACAGCTTGAGAGTATTTGAGTGCGAGTTGAAAATGTATAAACGCCCACTCGACCATATCGATTTTACTTGTAACGATAGGGTTATCATTCACAATCTTATCGAGATGTATCTTTTTCTGTTCTGTAATTCCAATCATCGCAGTGTCAACTTTCTGTAACCATAATACGTGTTTCTCTTCATTAGGATCAAACTTTGTAACGACGGATGCCATTTATATATATATACTCATGAATTCTTTATACTATAATCCAACTTTTCTACATATAAAACATTATCTACCTCGCCGTCTATATCCTGTCCCAATAGTCTAATAGATGTTAGACTACTGAATGTAAACTCATGACAATAAAAGTATTGTAGTCCCATTTCAAGTGACATGTTATCCAAATCATCACGTGTTTTGTAACTCAAACTTAACAACTTATCAAAACTGGTTCCATCACACGGAATATAATCCATGCTCCGTTCTATTTTTTCACCTTTCGTAGATAGATCGATACACGGCCATTTTCCATATTCCCCTCTATGTTTCGATAAATATTTTACATATACACGCGCCGTTTTAAAATTTTTAAAGCATATAAAACGAGGTACAGATTTACAATCAAGTATAGTAGATGCCCCCATTCGTTCCATGGTTACAAAATAGAAGTCTGTCATGTATAATATTTATAAGAATTAAAACCTTAATACATTGTATATGCAATTTCCTAAAACTCCCGGTCAGTGTACATATTTAAGGTCTATTCAATCTCCAAAACCCATTATTATTGCAACAGGTCCCGCGGGTTCAGGTAAAACTTTACTCGCATGTCAGGAGGCGTCGATACGCGTGGCTAAACGTCAATATGAAACTGTCATTTGTACACGGCCTATAGTTGCAGTGGGTGAAGACTTAGGGTATTTACCGGGTGACATTGACAATAAGATGGAACCATGGGCAGTTCCAATGATTGAAATTTTTGAACAAACCCTTTCACACGGTCAACTTAATTCCCGTGTCCGTGTCGAACCGTTAGGGTTTATGCGTGGCCGCACATTTAAGAACACATTTATTATAGCAGATGAAATGCAGAATAGTACACCAAATCAAATGAAAATGCTTCTCACTCGAATAGGTGATAACTCGAAGATGCTTATACTCGGAGATATAGAACAAAGTGATATAGAAACGTGCAACGGTTTGGAAAATATTTTAGATTTAATCAATGGTGTAGATTTGAAATATATAGATCATGTACATATGTCGGAGGAAGATGTTATACGCCACCCGGCTGTATCAGAATTACTCATGCTCTATAAGTAAACGCGCGCTAGGGTCGGTGATAGTTGTCCACTTAGGACGCCATATTTCCGAAATTAAATAATCACTATCCTTTCCGAAGTTTTGCCAGAATATATTTCTATACATCACTTCTTCCTTCGTAAGGGGTACATTGTAACCACGCGCTCGTTCAGAAATCATGTGAAATTCTTTAGATGAAACGCTCTTCTCCGCACAATTCTTTATTGCGTCAACCCAATTCGTGCCAACTGCATCACTCATACCATCTTTCCTACGCCATAAAATTTCATCGGGAAGATACCCTATAAACAAGGATCGTAAAAGGTTCTTTTCAATTGAATTAGTAGAGGACTTATATGGCGATAATGCGTTTGAAGAAGAATCGTTATTAGATTGAAATATATAAATTCAAAATCTAAGCAAGGTGTTTTCTACACACAGCACTATACATATCGCTCCCCCCGATAAGTTCAAGTTCCGTATTATTAACCATACGTTTCGTAAACGGACCGGGTGTTCCATCTTTACATTTCATACACAATGCCGACAATTTCGTGACCTCCGATGAAAGTGGTATACACTCTATCAGTTCACCAAACTTTCGTTGAGATGAATCTCCATCCAGGCCCGCAATGATTACACTCTTACCAATACATAACGAACACTCTACAAATTTTTTTAGGTCGGAAAAGAATTGCGCTTCGTCTATAGCTACTACATCAGCACTGTCATATTCCGTCTTGTTAATTAAATCAAACAGTTTTAGAGTCTTGAAACATTCAAACGTTACATTATCATGCGACTTCAATACTTCATCCGGGGACCTAGTATCTTTTATAGAATTTATCACCAATATTTTTTTTCCAATAACCTTTAATCGTTTGAGTCTGCGAATAAGTTCAGATGTCTTACCTGAAAACATGTTCCCCATGATAATTGACAAACCCATCTTATTATTTATTCTAATTATTTTTTTATATTGAATTTTAACACAGGTATTAAATATATTAGTACTAAATAGATGAAGGTTCATATTGTCGGCGCGGGTCCGACTGGCATGTCTATCGCATGGGAAATAAAAAAATATACCGACCACGATGTGGTAATATACGATAAAAAGAGTTCGGCGGGAGGTTCTTGGTGGGAGCCTTCGGTCGATTCACGAGATCTACACGCACATAGAATAGTATTCGACAGGGCCTTTATCAATACGAATAGTTTATTCAAGGAAATGGGTATTGCATGGGATGATATTTTTCAAAAGGCGGAATCCAACAGTGGACCTGTTATTAGTAAGTATCTCTCCGCGAGAGACTATATTACACTCTCATCACTTGCTGTTAAAGTATTGGCGATGCCATGGAAGTATAAGAAAATGTCACTGAAAGATGCGATCGGTACGTTGTCTGAAAATGGTCAAAAGTTAATGGAAGCTGTAACACTCGTGATAGATGGAGTTACATGGGATATCATGACAGCGTATGAATTTGTCAAAAGTTTTGATCATGTGGGCCTCTCCGCGCCGTATACACAAAAAGTTTCCGGTAAAGTCATGTGTGACGCAATGCAGACAGCTCTCGTTGATAGAGGTGTGCAATTTAAATTTGAAACAGAATTACAAGATGTCGTTTACCGCGAGGGTGGATTTACAGGGCAGTTTGATGATGGTGAAGTTATCGAAGATGGGTTACTCGTGTTGTGCCTCGATAACAGCCCGGCAATGAAGTTCGTAAAGGATAATTGGGGGGAAAATGCAATTGACAAGATAGGGCCAAGCGCGTACGGTGCTATCAATATCATATTAGAATATGACGAGGAAATCGCTATCGCGAGTGACCTACAGTACCTAATAGACACCGAATTACGCCTCCAACCAGTCGTTCTATCCGATAAAAAGACTATATCTTGTGTCATATGCGATCTAACCGAAGAAATTGTTACAATGGATAAAGAAACACTCATAACAAAAGTTGTCGAACAACTCGATATTCGCGAACCCATGAAATCGCGTATCGGTTGGGGTGCGACGTGGGATGGAAGTAGATGGACATTCGATCAATCGTCGGGTGTATTGAACCCAAATGGTCACATTCCATTCTTTGGAAAGTCTAAAACAGTTGCCATGTGTGGTATGATGTCCCACAGAAAGACACCCTATTCAAGTATGGAAGCTGCCGTCGAAGTGGGGCGGTCATTTTGTAACCACCGGTTCGGTACGCGCAAACCATCCAGACCTTTTATGGTCACAGATGTACTTTTGTTATTCGTCGTATTGCTGATCACAGCTCTAAACCGGAAACGTATCCTGAAACGTTTTAAATAACTTTCACATAAACAGGTCTCTCCGTCCGTATAAATAGAAGACCAACCTGTAAAATCCGGCGAGCAAAGTTTGTTTTAACGTATATCGTACTATCTTCTATATACTTTTTCGAATATGGTCTATGGTCATCCAGAACTTTCTTCATAGACAATACCCTCCGGAGTGATACGTTTTTACACTTCGTCGCATCGATCTCTAATTTTATTTTTTTATTAAAAGCCCATGTACGCATAAAAAAAGTATCCAAGTGTTCGGATGTCATGGCGTCTGTTACTTTTAATTTATGTACCCAGATCATCTTATTATTTATTAACTTTTTTTAATCGCTTGAGTTCCCGAGAGAAATCAATAAGACTGACCACCGCGATACCACCACAAAATACAGTTGCTTTAATACCTATATCCATATCTTAAGTGTGTATTTTTTCTCAGTCAAAGGTAACATGCCTCTCAGCGATGCTGCCATCACGAAAAAAGTTGGGCAACTGCGTAGAACCGAAGGTAAGATTTATGCACCTCTCAAATATTTCAGGGGAATCGATACTCTCACGGGGGTTGAGACACGGTATAAAAAGATGCTCAAGAAGGACTACAAGGGATTCAAAACAGACGAAGGACAAAAGACTAAAACCTCCTCCTACACCCAAAAATTTAGGAAGATGTATCCGGGAGCTAAATCCCTCGCTGAAATTGCTAAGGCTACTAAGATTCCTCTGAGGACTGTGAAGACTGTGTTCAACAGGGGACTCGCTGCGTGGAGAACCGGGCATCGTCCGGGAGCCTCTCCACAAGCGTGGGGGTATGCTAGGGTCCATAGTTTCGCCACTAAGGGGAAGACCTACTTTACTGCTGATAAGGATTTGCGATAATTAGTTTTTCATTAAATTGTTCGACACCCCTCTTCTTCTTCCATATACATCAAATCCACATTTTTGCCAGACTTCGTCAGTGTTGATACCAGATGATTCGAGGGTTATTCTTGAATTACTTGGAATTTCACTCAGCATACTTCTCAATACGCCACGGTTTCTGAATTCTTTCCTTACGTATACAAAATAGATCTCGTAGTCGAATTCTTCGTCATCATATGGACTTAACAACATGAATCCCGGAATTTTACCGTCAATTTTTTTGGGTATGATCCATGTCGGTAAATTTTCATTTTCAGAAAAGCATGTCGCGTAATAATTGTATCGATGACTATGCGATTTACCACCCTTCAGTTTTTCTGGGTCCGCTTTAGATTGATCCCATTCACCGTCACATTCTAAAAAGCTCAGAGCTATACTGGGATAGCAATGGGATAAGAACCATTTTTCATGATTGTCTTCACAAATCTGTCGGATCTCGTTAGCAGTTTCCATTTTGTTTATTGTTTTTTAATTGAAATCGGTTCAACTTAGGTATAATTACCCCGGAATGAGAGTACATTTCCTTGTATCAACGTCATCACGTGCGTTTGTACATACGCAGATCCAATAAAGGGAGGTGATCGTGAAAAACGCAATCGGAATAATGGCTATACTGATCATTAGTATTAATTTGTATTTTTAATTCTACTGTACAGTCTGAGATTTAAGATGAACCGCGTCGACCAATTTAGATACAACGAGTGAAATAACTGGTACAGAAACTGCATTACCAGCTAATTTATATAGAGCACTGTCAGAAAGACTCGGAAATTTATATGTTGAGGGAAACCCCTGTAAATTGAAACACTCACGGGGTGTCAACTTACGAATACCGCGGTCATCCTTAATAATAGGCACGTTATGCCCACCACTACCCATGTTAGCTGTTAGTGTTGGACAGCAATTACTCTTGTTTTCTCTAATATAATACCTCCTATACTGATAAATCACGTTTTCCTTGATATTTTTTGTTACATCTTTAACAATCTGGGGAAATACTTTTAGTTTGTCGGTGTAATAATACTTATCTATAACTTCATTTTCTATGAAATCGATGATATTCCCTTTTTCAGCGGTTTCGAAATCAAAATTAAACGCGTCATGTGCACGCTTATCACGGAATCCCATAATATAGATACGTTCCCTATGTTGAGGTACTGGCGATATCTTAGTCGTATCCAAAATCTTGTATTTGATCATGTAACCACATTTTTCGAGAGACTCTTTTATAACATTGAACGTGTTACCCTTGTCATGTGAGGTGAGATTTTTTACATTTTCAAGTATGATCGTTTCCGGTTTGTGGTGTTCGAGAATCTCTATAATCTTCCAAAAAACGTTGGACCTATCATCATCAAAGCCTTTCTTGTCACCGGCGATACTAAATGGTTGACACGGAAATCCACTACATAACAAGTCATGTGGTGGTATAGTGCTTACGTCTATATCCATCATATCTCCTAGGTTAAATGTTCCATTTTCGTGATTCATATTATAGATATCTTGAGAAGATTTCATCATATCGTTTGCGTACACACATTTATACTTTCCACTGGATTCGAGAGCAATTGAAAACGCACCCGTTCCGGCACAAAGATCAATGAAATCTTTCATATATACATTGGTACTATCTAATCTTTAACTAGAAGATCTTTAACATTTCCTTGCCAAATCAGTTCACAATGTTCTATGAGCTGATCTTTAATTTTGTCAAACGATATGCGAGGTCTTCTCCCAACGGATGCCTGATCTCTAAATGTCTCGGTCCTATTCACTTTCAAATTTTTCCACTCTTTCGACACATTCGCCAAACGAAATTTATACAGTTTGAAGTTGAATTGTTTATAATCTAAACCGTCGAGAAAGTAAATGATGTCCCATTTTTCTGTGGGACCGAATGAACATGGTCCACTCGATGAAAAAAACTTAATTTCATTTATCTGTCGCATGACACTAATTACTGTATGTACATCGTCGTCAATATAATTAAGTTTAACGCGACAATAATTATCCCTGTAAGCATCTCCCGGAATAGGCGGTTGAGCCGTCTTACACCATTTCACGTTAACTTTTTCTACTCGACGGATAATATGAATAGCGAGATTTTCAGTCACCTCTTGTGGCAGGTTAATTGACCGCCCACCAGTAAGATTATGCATGAAGTTGTCATACTCGATAGTTTTGTCGAGAGCTACGATAACTTTTTGAGGATCATCCATATCACATATTTATAAAAATATAGAAATTGACATTACTTAAGTTTAATATGCATTAATGAAAAAAAATATCAGTGTAATATAAATGCAAAGATTACCCGTTATATTTTTTATAACATTTTTTTTTGGTATTCTTTATTCCTTACTCGACAAAATGAACCCAAATTCTTTTGGGTTCAAGAGTGCACTTGATCCTTTCTACTTTTCCTTTACTACTATGAGTACCGCTGGTTACGGCGATTACTCACCCAAGAACGACGTGGCTAAGATGCTAGTAATGGTTCAACAGGCTGTACTTATTGGTGAAATTATTAGTCTATTAGGTCTCGATACAAACACAAAAATATCTAACCGTGTGAGACAGTTTTCTACTATGTTACCTACAATGAAGACTGCCTAGACAGTACATGACCGAAGTGAGAAGCTGTCGATAGCTATTTACATGTTACATATTATATGTAATATAAAGATGTAATGTCTATATATTATATATGATCTGTACGCAAATCCGTCCCGTATATACCTGCATTGATGCCAATATGCATTCAAAAAAGCGAATGCGGGTATATCCGACTAAAAAGGATTTAAATCAATTGATAAAAGAAAACAAACGTCTTAAATTCGCTGTTCGTAAAAAGCATACATCTGAAAAGTGGAAAAATAATAACCGTCGCATTGTTTTAGAGGAACTCATATCATTTTTAGACTTGATAGATGATGTAATTGATATTTTATCCAAAGATGAACATACACTATCGTCAGATGATTTCCATTGTGGAGAAATTCCCGACGAGTTGTTGTATGATATAGAGGAGTTTTAATTACATACTGTGATGATAGTTAGACTTGAGAACAATCTGACGCTCTTCACCACGTTTGACCATAAAAAGGTGGTCATATCCATGAAGTAGTAACATAGTAAGAGCGAGTGTAGAAACAACCGCACCGTTCATTTTTCGCGCAGAAATCGCGTACGCAATAATTATACTGAGTATAGCCATTTGAACGATGGTTAGTTTAGGAATAATTATAATATATACACATATTTTTATTCTGCTTAATTGTGTTTCTTATACACCTGGTAACGTCCTTTTCTTTGGAGCCACTTTCCTGGGTGCGATTTCTGTAGGGTCCGATTCGGGTGATCCTGGGGGTGTGGTGGGTCCTGTGGGTCCTGTGGGTCCTGTGGGTCCTGTGGGTCCTGTGGGTCCAGCGGGTCCAGCGGGTCCCCGGGGTCCCTCTGTAACCACACCTGATCCACTGGCCTTATTTTCACAATTTTCCACCATCCTGGCTAAAAGATTATATAACTTTGTCTTATCGAGGCGTACACGCTTAATCTCGTCTTCTATTTCTGCAAGAATAGAACTCATCGTAATATATATAAAGCAGAGATTATCTTTAAACATAATGATAGTCATAGGTCCTACATTGTTATCTGGAATCGGTCAACATGCTCAAAAATATACCCAAATGTTTACCCCTAAATTAGAATATTACCAATTGGGTACATCTCTTCCTGAAGACGATCATGCACTTATTTTCTTACTCCCAATTGAACAACACATGAAATATATCGAATATGTAAAATCCCGTATTAAAAACCTCAAGTGTATGACGGTATGCGAAACTGAAACTGTACACGAAGATTATGCAATGATCATGAATGAATTTAAGAATGTCCTGGTACCTAGTGAATTTTGTAAACGTGTTTTTTCCAAACAATTTCCTAGTAATACGTTTAATGTCGTACACGCTCATATCCCAGAACCCCCTAAAAAGCCATACACGTTTTATTTTATAGGAAATGTTCTAGATCAACGTAAAAATTTTAAACATATACTAGAAGCATTTGTACGCCTTAATCAGGAAAATACACGATTACTTGTAAAAGCTACGTGCAATAAGAAAGTTTCTATCAACCTTCCTAGAGTGGAAGTGATTAATGATCTTATTTCCGATGAAAAAATGGATGAGATTCATTGGAAAGGTGATTGTTATGTGAGCTTTTCAAGTTCTGAAGGTGTTGGGATGGGTGCAGTTGAAGCGGCGGTGCGAAATAAACCTGTCATCATCACGAACTATGGTGGTGCACCAGAATATATAAAAACACCGTATACGATTGATTGTGAACTTCAGGAATTGTGTAACGATGATTTTCTTTTCAAAAAGGGAATGAAATGGGGAAAACCAAATTTTGATCAACTCGTGGAGTTCATGCGTCACGCATATGAAAATGATATTAGAACTATGAATCATGAACACACCAAGACCCTTGTATCAAACACGTCCATTTTACAAGAATTCACTCTCTATATAACCGGTGACGAAAACAATAATACCAGTGAGAATCGCTCCCGTAGTTAACGACCCCTTTTGAGCGATAAGTAACATGTTAATATCATCTATGAAACTTATACCGGTTGGTTTTTTTATGATATCTGGAATCATTTTCGCGAGAACTAAATATACTATCATTGAGATTAATACGGGTTTCAGTGTATCCTGATCCATATTTATATATACATACAAAATAATATTACACACCTATCAATTGTTTTTTACCTAATGAAATAGTATTCTTATCTACAGCATGCTTCTTACAGTAACACCCATTCACGGTCCTGAATGTACACTTTTTACCTTTAAGAGTAAACGCGTGACAAGTCCTGTCGACATGTTTTTGTTGACGTACTTGAGAAGGAACGTCGTCGAGAACTATCATCGTCCGGGAGTTTTTATTTGCTTCTAATTGTTGGTACCTCTGTTTCATCTTCCATATACTCCTTGCCAGGTGCTCACACTCATCATCTATATTATCTTGTTTACGTACCAGGAGTGCAGATTTAACGGATTCCTCGTATGTAGTCATTTTCTTTTCTTAAAAATACATCTTCCTAGCGCGACTTAAGTCTTATTGACCTGCTAATATAGAGTTGACACTTACAATAGGTCCACTGAAGTGCGGTCCATCATCCGAACCATACCCCGGTGACGTCACCTCATTGCCAACGAGTGTTGGCATAGATGTTATACCAGCTTGCATAGCTAAATCATCAGCGTCGGAACCTATGTCTATAGGACTGGGACTATTCATAAATGAACCCGAAAGACCGATAGCTGTTGATGGTGAATGGTTTATAGGTGCCGGTGATGTCGAGTTCGTGGGTGTATCGTCTGTTACATATGGCCAGTACTCATCACCGTAATCTATAAATAATTCTTCACCTACATCAATGTCTTTTGTAGTGTAATAATGTGGCAATGCGTTTCCATTTTCATCTTCTTTTGTTTTCATAATTGTATTCACGAGCTGTTTTTCGTTTTCATTTTTCGGAGCATTGATATATTTCAATGGATTAGTCGTACACCAGATTTCACCAATATTCTCCGTCTCGCATTTGTAATTGGCATCAATATATGTTCCATCGATCCGCCACGTGTATGATCCATCTTTGGGTGGCAACGATGAAGCATGACCGTAATACCTCCCTAAATCGGTATTGATGGGTATAAATTGTGTCGCGAATGCACCAGATCCCGCACCAGGGATTGTAGATTCTTTAACTGTCATTAAATGAAAGTTTTTTTTCTCCAATTTACCCACGACGTCAATCGAACCATACCCCGGCGACGTCACCTCATTGCCAACGAGTGTTGGCATAGATGTTATACCAGCTTGCATAGCTAAATCATCAGCGTCGGAACCTATGTCTATAGGACTGGGACTATTCATAAATGAACCTGAAGGACCGATAGCTGTATCGGTAGGCAACTGGCGACTGGGTTCATCACGATATGTACCGTCCATCCTCCGAACGCCCGCGCCACTGCCATGGCTCTTCGGTTGGACCTTTAGCTGGGCCGTGGCGAGCGCTATAGAATCTATACCAGCTACTTTATCCGCTTCTATATTCTGTTCAATCCACGAATACCTTCTCTGGGTCCCCATCGATCCACCTATACCACCCCATTCAACTAGAAACATTTTGAAACCCAGGGGTTGGACTTGGGTAATTTGAGGGCCGGTCTTAGGTGGTTGTTTTCCCCAATGCGTGGGAATTGGCAAGTACGCTACCACCCCCTGACTCGGTTTTCGCTCGGGATGTCTAATCGGACCGACGACGGAATTCGCATCGGGTGTGGAGGGCGCGAGTAAGTTCATCTTCAGTGTCTCCAATTTACCCACGACGTCAATCTGACCGACGGCGGGTTTCTCGACTGAAATGCCGATCGTGTCGGGGGTAACAAGGCTTTCTTCTTGTTCTGTAACTTCGGTAGAAGGGTCTTCTACATCTTTTGGTCTCATCATCATCATGACGATCAAACCTATACTTATACCAATTATCAGAGTAACAAGTATAGGTAGTATCATATAAAGTATATAAACATTTAAATATCAAGCATGCATTTATATTGGAAATTTAAATGTTATATGTGTAGTTGCCCTGTAGATCCCGTAATACACACGTGGAATACAGACAATAAAAAATTCATTAGATACTATAAACGTATACGCCCTATATTCACGTATAACAATTGTATGTACTACTCATTCGTGAATTCATTAAAACTCAAACCAGTATGTTATTCGTGTTTTATAAATAAATCTAAAATCTATACACGGGATTTAAAAGAACGCGAACTTGGATCGCGACGTCGTATACTACCGAAACCCAAATCAAAAACATGCGACGAAATTATACATTGGTATGAAGGTCTTATTAGGGAGTCGGTAAAACGTGGATTAGATATCAGAAAATAACTTACTATCTATCTCCGTAAAGAAGATATTAACCATCTTCTTCTCTTGTATCTCCACCTAATCTTCCTATAAATTGTATATACCAATAAACTCGCACCGATAATCGTAATCAATTGAATCATATTATATGAAAACACGTTTTATTTTTTAAGTAAACGTATCAAACATGAACCGAGGGTAACCCTAAGTTTCTCGCATTCATAAACAAACCTAAGTTAAGAAAAGAATGTGATAAAGTATATCATTTATAATGAATATTCCTGTGTGTGAAATCGGTACATACCTTTTACCTTCTAATGAAATCATTTTGAAAGATGGAGGAATAGATGAAAACTTTGATGAATGTATATGCTATGAATGTT
>Ga0208903_1000764_pt1 | contig 21931 bp, 21 predicted proteins | sample AntAceMetag02UKJ_FD_184769 | JGI IMG/M metagenome (GOLD analysis project Ga0208903, IMG submission 184769) | Saline lake microbial communities from Ace Lake, Antarctica - Antarctic Ace Lake Metagenome 02UKJ (SPAdes) (version 2) | ecosystem: Environmental > Aquatic > Non-marine Saline and...
TAAATCTCTAATAGAAAAAGCTGATGTTGTAGTAGTAGCAGAAGTTCCTTGATAAGTTCCAAGTTCTTGTGTTACTGAAATTTCTCCAGAACTATCAAAGGCTAAAATTTTATTTGCTCTATTTGTTGCACTAACTGTGAACTCCGTAGAAGTCATAGTATTTGCTCTTGAAATTTTTATAGAACGATCAAGCTGTTCTTGTAATTCTTGAGAAATAGATAAGTTTTTATCAAAAGCGGTTTCCAATGAATTAGCTGGAAGGTTATCATTTTCAATTAAATCTAAGGTTTGAGTTTGTGTAGTTGATCTTCTTAATACAACTGTCTCTGTTGCAAGAGGCGCTGTAACAAAAGTTACCGTTCCACCAGCAGCTTCATTTACTCCAGTTACTGCATAATTAGTAGCAGCAGTTCCAATAGCTCTAACGCTTTCAGCTCCAGTAGAATTGGTTTTAACAATTACTTCGATGAATGCTGCATCAGCAATTTTAAAGGTGTAAGTAAATGCTACAACTGAACCGTCTCCGCTGTAACTGTTTTTAATTGTAGTAGTTGATATTGTCATAGTTGTTTATTGGTTTGGTTGTTATTGATTTTCAAATATTTCCATAAATCTATTTGTTTCGTCTTGAGATCCTTGAGAAGCTCTAATTTTCTTTATTGCTAATTCTTGAGCTTTAATTTTTATTCTTTTAGCATATGAGCTATCTTTAAATTCTTCAGTTGCTTCTGTTCTTGCTTCGCTTTCTATTTCTTTTATTCGACCTCTTTGATTTTCACGAATAGTCTCTTCTGTATAAGTTTTGTCTTTTAAAAGTTTTTCACCTTTTTGTTTTAATAATTTTCCAGCAAAAGTTTCAAGAACCGAATATTCTTCTGAATTTAAAACTACATTAATTTGTACGTCTTGATCCAATCCAAGATCTACAGCTATCATCATTTTCTTTTTGATCATGCCTGGAACTATCTCTAACTTTTCATATTCTTTAATTAGTGGATGAACTTTAATACCAGACAGCATTCCTTGCTTCATTACTTCATCACCTAAAAAGTCTGTCTGAACTGGTAAATCATTTTCTAAACCAGGAATTTTTTTCTTAATCATTTCAATGAAAGAAAGATTTAATTTATTAAAATCGTCTTTATTAACTAAACCCCACTTTTCACTATCAACTTTTTCAGATCCTAAATCGTTAAATTGATTTAAGAATGTTGTATAAGGAACTTGACCAGCCATCATTTTTTTAAATTCTTTCATAACAATAGGACCGTCATTATCTGACATCTTGATAGAGGTATAAACGTCAACCAATCTTGCTGTTCCTTGCATGAATGCGGAGTTACCAACGTTATCACCTATGGATAAAGCATAACCTTGAAGAAAATCTTGTATGTCATCCCAGTCGTTATGATCTTCTTTTAGTTGACTTAACAAGGCACCAAGATCAGCAGCTACTGAAGCAATCAATACTGCTGGCTCAAATCCATTAAAACTTAATTGTAAATCTTCTGCTTCTTGAACGCCTAAATATTCTGCTAATTTATCTAATCCAACAACTTCACCCCACTCATCATTTAAAAAATTATGAAATCTAAATGACTTAGGTTGTTTGTTAGAAGCTTCTCTTAATTGATAACCTTCAAAACCTCTTTTATCTGGATCAGATCCACTAAATTTTCCAAAGTAACCTAACGGAACAAACGCTGCTAAAAAAGCCCAACCCATAGCATGTTTAGCTTTTGCTAATTGTTGTGTTGCTCCACCAGCTTTTAAATCATCTCTATGTTTTTTAAGCAGTTTACTTAATATCGGATTTCTTTCAGTAGCAGTTCCAGCTATATTTGCTGGTGTTCTTAAAAAAGGAAAATACTGACTAGATAGAATACTTACACCAGATAAGAACCTGGTATTTTTAAGTTCAGAAATAAAGTTAGCAGTATCACCAATAGCATCACCTCTTTTTTTTAAAGGTGTTTGAAAAGTTCTTTCTTGCGCAAGTTTAAAAGCTTGTTCTGTAAATTCTTTTGGTGGACTTACAACTAATGTTGCTAAAAATTCTGGAGCTTTTTCCATTGTTAAAGTTCCAGCTTTAATTGCTGCTATAGTTTCTCTATAAGCTAATGCATAAATTTCACTTATATATGCACCATTTTTAAAATAATCATCACCATTTTGTAGCCATCGATAAGGCATTCTGTCTCCAGTAACTACTCTACCAACAACATCTACAAAAGTTTTTAATGGACCATCATCCATTCCAAAGGCTTCTCCAGAAAAAGCATTAATATCATGCTCTGCTTTAGTTCCAGCTATTTGACTTTTAAAACCAGGAAATTCTTTGTAAACTTTTTTAGCTTTTTTAAATGGACTTTTAAGTGTGTCTTTGCTTATTAAATTTAATTGTTTAAAATCATCTTTTAATGTTCTCCACATCGCAGTTGTTGCCATGTGTTCAGCAAATGCTACAACTTCATTTTCAAATTCTGCAACACCGTCTGTAACTTTACCACCCCACCTTTTGACAGCATAACGTCTTTCTGAACGTTGCATTGTTTTAAATATCCAGCTACCTGCTATATTCTTAACATGTGTCATAGTACCAAATAAGATATTGTTTAAAAATATCTCAATCATCGCCTTATTACCTTTGACTAACCAACTCTTCTCTAAAAATTTAACTTTGTTTTTTATGCCAGGTGTTCTTAAGTAAGCTTCAGCAATATTTAAAATTTGATCTTTACCACCAGCTTTTAATAAAATTGCTTCTCTATTTAATCGATCTAAATTTAGATTAGGAACAACTCCAGTATCATAAATTTGTCTATAACTTTGCAATGCTCTACCAGCTTCTGCTCTAGCACCAATAAACATTTTTTGTAATTCAGTAACTACAGCGTGTTCTTGCATAAAAGCTAAAGCATTTGCTGAAGTGTCTCCGTTTTCACTTCTTAATACTAAACCTAATTGTTCAACTTTTTTATGTTTAGCAATTAATAACCTTGTAAGAGCTTCAATTTCATAATCAGCTAAAGCAGTACCTGGTTTCATCTTTAAGAAACCATTTGTTAATTTTGCTTCATCTACACCTAGTATTGCAGCTAATTTACCTTTGGCTGTCCAAGTCTGAACACCTCTTGTTTGTGTAACAACTTCTTTAGGATCTAATTGTTTGGCAATGATTTGAGCAGATCTAAAAACATCATCACTATTATTAAGTGTATTAATATTTAAACCATCTACAATCTTAGGATCAACATCTCTTGTTTGTCTTAAAATATCATCTTCTTCTAAATATTCTGTAGCATTAATTTTATTTAACTTTGTCTTTTGTGGAAATTTTTCATTAAAAGATTTAAGTAAATTAGTACCTTTTTGAATTATTGATGGAGCTAAAGGTTCTTCAATAGCAACTGGTGGTTCTACATAACCTACGTCAGTTGGACTTAAAGGTTTTCTATTACCAGCATTAATATCATCAATAATACCTTGACTGTCTTTTATAAGATCAATTGCTTCATCAGCATTCTTTAAGATTGGCTTTATCGGTTTTGGTTTTATTTTCGATATAGCATTGACAATAGCTTTAACCATTAATTAATTTTCCTGTGTTTGTAAAATTTTTGAGAATATTTGAAGATACTCTCTATTTATTATTATTGTGTTAGATTTGAAATAGTATTGTTTCCTTGACTATCCGATACTGCTTTAGCTCCAACAGCTCCAGCACCACCTATTCCTAATATTTCGAATAGTGACTGACCTTCTTCTTGTACTGATTTCTTCATTGATGGTGTAATTTCTAATATAGTTACTGGCATTTTGTTCTCTTTAGCATTCTTATAAACATCAGTAGAGAAAATTCCTTGCTTTATATCATCTGTATAAAAAGAAATATTATCATCATAAACTTTAGCGTTCCATTTTTTTGAATACTTCTTAAGAAAGCTTGGAATAGCTTTGTCATATAATTGATGTTTGCCTAAACCTGATCCAATAGCGATTTCTTTTTCTAAATTAAAATCTGTTTTATGATCAGCATTTTTAGGACTAAATTCTTCTATTTCTTTATAAACTTTCTCTCCTACTTCTTTTTTTAATTCATCAAATGTTTTTGTTAATTTAGCTCCATCCTGAGAATAAACATGACCAATTAAAGCTTCATTGTTGCTATTTTTAAAGAACACATAAACTTGACCTTTAGAGTTTTTAGAAACATTAACGGTTTTTATACCTGATGTAATATCTTCTCCATATCTTTTAGCAGAGACTATTCCTTTAGGTATGGCAACTGCATCGAAGTCATTATCGGCAGCATATCTAATTAATCTTTTTGTTGTTAATTCATACCAATTATTTTTAAATGGAAAGTCTGTAACTCTTTGATTGTCAAATTTTGAAGATAATGTGTTAGCCTTTCTTGTTGCAATAGCAAAATCAGATTGCATTTCTTCAACTGTTAAAACCTTTTTACCATTAAGATCTCTAGTTTTAAATCTAACATGAGCTATTTCTGATTTAACATTCATGTGATTTGGATTTCTATATGGAGAATTATATATTTTTGTATTTAAGAATTTATTAATTACTTTACCATCTTTATTTTTCTGTATTAAACCATCAGAAACTTGATTTGGAATACCAACATCCATTCCACCTTTTTTAATCTTAAAGACTAGCTCTGTATAATCTTCTCCGCCAGGCGCTGTGTAAGAGCTATCTTCAAACTTAGGTTGATTACCTTCAGATTTTATTAATCTTTGTTGAGCTTCAATCTTAAATTTTTCTAATTCTAAATCAGTAATTGTGTATTTAGCTTCTGGACCAGAAAATAATTCGTTAGCTTTTATTTTTCCACTTGTAATTTGTTCACCAAAATAAGTATCCATAGCATCAAAATGTACTGTGATGTCCTTACCATCTGTTTTATTAGATAGTTTATAACTATCGTAATTAAGATTGTTTTGTACGAGAGCACCTTGTTCTGCTAAACTAAAAGGTCTATTTGGTAATCTATTTTCTGGAGCAATACTTGGATCAGAAGAATTTAAAACTTTCATTTCATTTTCTACCCACTTATCCTCAAAAGCTCTTCTTCTAGTAATTAGCTCTTCTGGCATTTTACCACTTCCACCACCAAATTTTACTTCTTCAATATCAATATTGTTTTGATTAACAAAATCTACTACTTCTTTTTTAGTTACGGATTTTTTACCTTTTAAAAAATCATCAAGACCTATCCATTTAATTTCATTAGCTTTAACGCCAGGTACATTTTTAATTGAGCCAAGTATCTGATCACCAGTTCCTTTTTCTGCAATATTTTCTACAGCTTGTTTTACTGCTGAATTAAATACTGGAGTTTTTTTTGGTATGACAGCATTTACTAAAGCTTTTAACGATGCGGTTTTTTCAAAACCATATTGATTAACTGTTCCTCGAATAGCTGATTGATCATCAAAGTTTATTTCTGATTTTTTTTTTCCTTGATCAATGCCTAGATTAAATTCTTGATTAGGTTCTTCAGTATTTGGATCTACACCTTCTATAGCTCCAGCTACTGCACCACCGACTGCAAACGATGGTAAATTAGTTTTCATAAATTTAGCAGCTTGAATAACTGGACCAATAGCAAAAGCAAAAGCTGTGTATTCTAAAGTTTGAATTACCTCATCAGCGATTGCATCAATTGGAGTATCTGGAATAATACTTAATATCTTTTTAAGAGCATTAACCTCTTCTTTACCAAATTCTTGAATGAATGTGCTTTCCATACCAAACAATTTATCTTCTAATGCTATAGCACTACCCATACCAAAACCTAAAACTGTAGCCCAAATTCTAGGTACACCAGCTTTAGTTAAGCCTTCATATAATGGAATTGATACCATGCTGTCTTGAACAACAAGATTAGCAAATTGAGAAGCCATGTTAGCATCTTCTTGAATTGCTTTAAATTTTGCTCTGTTATCTTTAAAGTATTTAACTTTCTCTCCAGACCATTCCATTAACTTTTCATCGTTATTAAATACATCAGGAATTTTGCCATCTGGTCCAGGAGTTTTGCCCATAAAATCTACAAGCTTATCCATAACAGGAAGTAAGTTTGCTCCAAACTCACCAATGTTATTTGCTAATATTCCAAACGTAGGAGGTATTTTTTCTTTATCAAAACCACTAGCAGTATAATCAACCGTATCACCAATAACGCTTTGATCTACAAAATCAAATAAGTTATTACCTATTTCTTTAATAGAGTTTAAATAAAATTTAGCGTTACTTTCTTTATCTTTTTCTTGGTACTTTTTCATTGTTATTGGTTCAAGCATTTCATTCTTTTGACCAGTAAACAATTCAGTTACATCTTGTTTGTTCTCTTTAAGAATTTTAAAAGGTTTGCTATTTTCAATATCAGCTTTATTTTTAGCTGGTAAATAAATATCGTTTAATAATTCAGAATTTTTATCTTGGAATGATCCGTCTATTTCTTTAATCATTTACCTTCCTTTTTTTTACCCATCATCTCATCTAAAAGATTTGGTGCTTTACCTTCAAGAGCATAAGTAAGTTTTTCTTCAAGTGTTCCATCAACTAAACTCATTCTTGTCGTAAATACTTTTTCTAAAAAATCTATATCTGCAAGTTCTTGATAAAATTTTTCATAATTTTTATGACCAGCAATTGTTTGTCCATTTTTTTCAAATCCTTTTAAATATAATACGGCACTATTATTTAGACCATCAAACATATCTAAACCTTGTTTGTTTGATTGTTTGTATAATTCTTCTAATTCCATACCTCTCATCCATTGTGGTTTTGATATTACATTTAATTTAGGTACCAAATCTTCAAGGAATGAGCTTGAGCTTAAAACTTTTAAATAAGCATTTTGTGCTGAATAACCTTGATCAATAAACTCATGGTATTCATTTAAAATATTACCTTTTAATGTGTCCAATGAAGATTTCTTTTTAGTAGAAGATGAAGAGCTAGCATTAAAGGTACTAATGTTATTCTTAATCATATCTTCATATTTTTTAGTTTCTTTATGAGCTGGAAAATTCTTTTTGGCTCTTTCAACAATTTTTGTAAGACTTGTCATATCTTGTAAGCCAATTTTTCTTAAAATATTTTCATCTAAAAAAACAGCTCTTTTAATATCTTCTAACATTTCTATGCTTCCAGCTGAATAAAATGCTGAAGTTATAGCTCCAGTAATTTCACTATCAGTTTGTGCATCACCATCTATTAAAGCATTAGTCAGCATATTTAACATTGACTTGTTAATCATCTGATCGTTATAAGCATCAAAAAGCATTGCAGCAGTTGGAGCTTCATTTTTTAATGTTGGATCTTTTTTAAAAGCATTTACTCTTAACAACATATCTGTAAAAATTTCTATTTTAGTATTGTTGTCTTTTATTTCTTCCCAAGTTCGGTCAGCATCAAGATCTTTCATCTTGGCGTTTAATGTATTTTTTGCTTTATCTGTATAATAATCAGCCTTATCTGTTCCGACAGCTGCTACTAATAAATCTCTATTTTTAACTACTTTAGTAGGATTTAAATCAATATTACTATCAATCATTAATTCCGCTAATTGTAATTCTTTAGCTTCAGTTATTTTATTCCACTCTTCAGCTCCAAAAAATTCTTCTAAAGCTTTATTGTTTTTTAATTCGGCAAATTTATTTGCACCGATACCAATTAAATCATTATCACCACTTACTATGTCTAGCATGGCTGTATTAAACTGTTTACCAATGCCATCTTTATATTTGTAAATTGCATTATCAGTAAGATTGTTAATTAGTTTAGGTAAAAGTTTTATTTTATTTTCAAAAACACCTTGTTGAACTAATCGTTTAACATTCTCATTATATCCAGATAAATCTTTTTTCCATTTTGAAATATCCACATCTTTTTCAAATAAACCTGGAACATTAACTACATCAGAACTATTTTTATATTTATTGTAAGCTGTTGACATATCAGATGTAATCTTTGGCATGATTTCATTGTATTGATTTGTATCTTCAATTTTATGTAGATCTGCTTGAATTTCGCTAATAGCATTACCAATACTTGATATACCAGAGCCTAAGTTTGTTGCATAAGATGGTGAGATAGCTAATGCAGAAGCATTAACACTAGCGCTATCTTTTAGTTTTGTGTTGTTTGCAATTATTTGAAGTTTAGCCATTATATAACCAACCTTCCAGCTTTATTAGAATTGTAACCTATGGTCAGTAAGCTACCAGCCGCTTTAGCGTAAGCAGCATTTCTAGTTATGTCACCTTTAAATCTTTCACCATCTGCTTTTGCCATAAGTAATATAGATTGATTTTTTAAATCATTAACAGAAACTGTATTGTTATAATCTGCCATTGCTAATTCATTAACAATATTTTGTTTATTTCTTAAAGATACTATTCCTGAAGTTTCTCCAGCTCGTAACTCAATACCAGATTTAAAAACTGAAACTTTAAAATCTGCATAGGCGGTATCTAAATCTCTTATTAATTTTGGCTTTTCAATTGTTTTATAAATTTTATCTCTAACTTCTGCTTTTGCTGCATCAATTTTAGCTTGTTCTTTTGTTACAGATGAATTGTATTTACCAAGTTGACTAGCACCGTAGCCACCTATTATGTCTCCAAAAAAACTCATATTAATATATTTTCCCCAGTTGATAAAAATCTGATCCATCTGGACCATATTTCTTTTTTAATCCTTCAATTTCTAAACCGCACCATTCAGCTAATCTTAAGCCTTTCTTAAAATCTGCCTTAACGGATGTTTGTAATCTTCGAATTTTGTTTTCCTTACAAAGTTTGTCTTGTAATTCTAATATTGTTCTTGCTGCTAAAAATTTCATTTCATAAACATTCTGTGATGCTAAAACCCAGCATTCAGCTACGCCTTCCCACAAGATAACAATTCCACAAGCAAAGACTGGTTTATCATTAACAAACATTGTGTAAGCATTGCCTGGTTGTGAGTGATCGCAAATTCTATTGTCAGAATAACTAGCGTCAATTTCCATAAGCTTATCATTTAAGCCTATAGCAATTATTTGATCAGCGTGTTCTGGTAAAAAAGGTTTTAATTCACTAGCCATCGTTAGTTACAATAGTTGGATATAAAGCTAATATTGTTAATGGTAATGGCTGTTCTTGTTTAACAAAAATAAATCCGTCTGTGTTGTAATCATCTGCAAATTCTACTTCTTTATCTCCAGCTAAGAATGTTGATACTGGTAAATCCATTGCACCAGATGTCGTTCTAAATGGTACGGTTTCAAGGTTATCCAATGAAGGACCAACTTTAGCTCCAACAGTTTCAAATAATCTTAATACTACTTTTGAAATTCTTTTAATTTTTCCTTGAGCTGTGCCTTCGTATTGACCAGCTCCGCCTTCTATTCTCATTGTTTGTAATACTGAACTATATGGTAAACCCACAACAACTTTTGTTGCAGCTCTATCTAAACTTATTGCACCACTTGAAACAACTTTTGTGGCATGAGTAGCTCCATCCGCCAGGATAGATACTGTTTCTCCTTCTAAATGATCTAGTCCAGATAATGAACTAACTGCAACACCTGAATAAGATAAATGACTATCTAAAAATTTAAAATCTTCTGGAGCGGTTTCATCAAAATCAAAATCAGAAAAGCATTCGACAAAACGTCTGACAGCTCCGTTAACCCATCTTTGAGAAATGATCCAAAGTTCATCTTCGTTTAAGTCTCCAGATATTGTTGCCACACTTTCAACTTTTGCATTTTGTAGAATATTATCAACTTGCTCTGATGTATGAGCTGAAGTTAAAGAAACTACATTAACAAGATTACTATCGCTATAAAGTTTAAACTGATTATCATCTACTCTTGAAACATAATATGAAGTGTTTTCACTTAATCCACCAATAGTTGTTCCAACATTATCGTAAAATATAATATCTCCAGTTTTTAATCCATGAGCTGCTGAATAAATAACATTAGAAGATATATTAACACCTTGATAAATAGATTGTGTTGATGCTGTGCTTGGTGCAGTTAAACTAATTGCAGTGCCAGCCGCAGACAATGCAGCAGTTAAAGAAAGTTTAATTGTATTAGCATCAGTTGTAATTACATAATAAAGACTACCGCTTGATATTCCAGTAATTGGATTAACAGCAGCATAATAATAAATTGGATCATTGGTTGCTAAACCATGTGAAGCTAAAGTAATTGAGTTGGTTGTACCATTAACAATTGTACCATTAGCTGTAAAATTTATTTTTTGTTGAATAATATTTTTACCAGTATCTGATTTACCACCGATAATATGTCTGTGCCAAGCAACAACATTATCTGTTCTTTGATAAGTCAGACCAGCTAAAACTCCATCGTCTCTAACACACCATAAAATACTATCTGGTGCTTGTTGATAAGCCATTTCAGTTATTCCACTATTAGTAACGGTTTCGTTAAGAATAGTTAAATCAGGTGCAACATAACCATCACTATCGTAGTTGTAAGCTAGTTCTCTAATTTTTCTTTTAGCACGTTGTAAAAACAAAACAGCATTACCAGCTGGTTGAGCATCAACATTAGCCGCACCAAAAGATGATTGTCTTTTAATAGTTACATTTGTTGGAGTAACCGCTGCATCCGTTCCATCTGCTGATACAGAAAACTCTCCACCAGTAGTTCCAATCAATAAAGTTCTTACTGCTTTTAAATATCTAATTTTATTAACCTGGTTACTGGCAATGGTATAAACCATAGCGTCATCAGCATTTGTACCAGTTGTCATGTTTTCGTAATCTCCAGATTTAGAGAAATACAAAGTTTGTGGTTCATCAGTTGTTCCAGCAAATACTAATCTTTGTTCAAAGAATGAGACGCAAGAAGGATGACCAGTAGTGTCAGAAAATGCTCCTAAATTAAAAGCAGCTGTCGCATCAGTATTAGTAAATGCAGTAGTTATTGTAGCAACAACAACAGTCGTATTCGTTCTTGCTGTAATTATAGCTTTACCAGAATTAAATTTTAATATTCTTCCAACATCAGTTGTTTGAAATCCAGCACCACTATTTATTCCAGTTACTGCAGAAGCTGTTATATCAACTCCAATTCCAACTGAAGCAGAGGCTGGTGTTAAAGTAGTGTCTGTAGTATTTGTTGCAAGATAAGGTCCATCAGTAAAAGCAACTTCAGTTAATGTCCAAGCTGTATGACCAGTTCTTGATAGTTTCATCACTTCGTGATTTGGATGAGTGATATACATAACGTCTGCTGATTGAGCAAACTTCAATTCAAATAATTCTGCTGTTAAATACGGACTTACAATTTCATAAATTTTATTTGCATCACCACCAGAAGAATAGGTTGTAAAGTCAGATGTATCAACATCAGCTCCATCAACATTTTCTAGTTCAAAAGTATTGGTAGCTTTGTTTGATACTTTAAATGTTTTACCATTTACTTCTGTCATACCTACAACACTTGATAAAATTACAATGTCTCCATCAGCATAACCATGACTGGTAGCAGTCACTACTCCTGGATTAGCTTTAGTAATTGCAGTTACTGTTACATCACCTTCAGTAATTTGACCTTTATCCTTAAACATTCGGATATAAGTATTACCAAATTCTAAAACATAAGTTTGTGTTGTTGAAAATTCAAAAGGTATTAATCTTGTTTTAGCAGAGCTTGTTTTGACTTCAGAAATAAATTGAGTACCTACTCTTCTTGCTGCTGCACCTTGCGGATGCACCAACATATTTTCTAATGTTTTACAGCCAGAAGCATATTTTTCAAAATCAGTTCTGCCATCTAATTTTGCAGAAAACTCTCCAGATACAAAACTGTTTAGAGCAGCAGTTGTTCTAGGCATTATAACCTTGCGTTAGTAAATTCGTTAGATTCAATAGTTCCTAAACTATTTTCAGTAGCATCTATAAATCTTGCTTCTCTTAATCTTTCATCAGCTCTAGTCATGTATTGATTTGCTAAAGTTGCATTGTTAGTTATTGCATAACAAAGATCGGCTGCTAGTTGATGTGAGATACTTTCTCTTAAATAAGTATCGTAATTATTTGGATCGGTGTCTAAAGCTATATAGATTGCATAGACGGTATCTTCATCAGTAATAATGTTTCTACCTTCTAATTTATAATTTAAAGCATCCGCTATACTGTCTGTTGTACCATTGTGAATTTTTAATACTCTTAAGCAATCTGAAGGTAATGCGTAAGCATGATCATATTCAATTACTGGAGCTGTACTATTTTGAGCTAGTTGAACTCTTTTATGTAAACAGTTCCAAGCATGAGATCTAAATACTCTATTTCTTACTGGCTCATATCTTTGATTGCATAAACGAGCATTTTTAGTGTCGTCTGTTAAAGATGATATTGTTGATGCACCCAGCAAATTTAAAGCTGAATTACACATATTTACTACTGATGCCATTGATTATACTCCTTGAAGTTCCTTACATTCTATTTTGATAGCTAATTTGTTATCGTTAATTTCTTTAATTTCTAAAGTATTTAAGCTTTCATAAGCAGATTGATAACCAGCTCTTACACAAGAATAATAATCCTTAAATTGATAAGGTATTATTTTTTCTGAAAAACATTGTGGTTCTCCTTCAAACATACAGAGATGCAGAATTAGAACAAATTTTGTCATTTATGATATTGCAATCTAGGCGGCTTCCACTTTCGCTTCCACCGCCTAAAATTATTTATTAATTAACTGCGTAACTTATATCCCAAGATAAAGTTCCAGCTGTTCCGCCAGTTGCGTCAAACGTTATAGAAACATATAACATTCCTCCTGGATCTTCACTTAAGCCAGCTAATTCCCACAGCTTTTGTCCAGCTGTATTAATTGTAGCTACTTCATATCTAACGTCAGTCATTGCTGCAGCATCTGCTACTGAAGTTGCAAAAGCATCTTCATCGCCAACTGTGCCGTCATAGTTATGAACGCCAACATTGAATGTGCAAGTACCACCAAGTGTATCTGATCCAATTAAAAGTTTAGATATGGATGCTTTACTTGATATAGGTGCTAACAAAACAACATCGTCGTCTGTGCTATCGCCAGCAAGAAGTTCAACTGTACCTGAAGCCGTTCTTAAAACGCCAGCAATTTCTGCAGCGTCATTAAAGACTTGAGGTGAAGCTAAAGCGTTTGCTACGAGGTCTGTATTTCTTGTAGTCATTTATATTCTCCTATGATTATTATTCGTTGCAAGGTATTTGAACTACAGCTTTTTCTTCCATTCTTACTGCGCCTAAAGACATAGCGTAATAAACTTGTGTACTGTAACTCTTATCTGCTCTTTCAGAAATTTGAGCTTTGATGTCACTTCCGATAGCAAGTTTAATTGCATCTTCTGTGTAAGCAAAAATTAATCTGTCGTCAGTATTAGTTGCGTCGAACTTTAGTCTTGTTGACATTATGAACTCAAATCCTAAGAATGAGTTTATATCTCCTTGAGCCAACGCCTTAACGGTGTTGAAATCAGAAGATGTTACTTCCGTAACAGCTAACAGATCAGCAACTTGCTGTGGTCCACAACAAAGATAACGTTTTCTTGAACTGTCGATGTCATTGTTATCTAGGATCTTCTTCGCAGACAAAAGTTTAGCAATAGTCAAACCATCTGATTGATTTGAAGTTGCTGTTTTTTGCGTTGAAGGTAAAGGCGTAGATGTACCACCAGCTACACCAGTTGAAGCAGAAGCATTAAATGCTGTAATAATTACATCATCCATTGCTCTATTCATTGCTGCTGCTGCATTTTTTGCATAAGCTGAAGTTGGATCAACTAATGCTCTGACCTTATCTTGATCGTCGATTAAGTCTGCCCATTCGTAGTCTGAAAGGCTAACTCTTCTTCTGCTATGTGGAGTATCGATTTGAGGTGTATCGCCATGTCTTGACGTTCTCAATACCGCTGCTGTAGAACCAATTTGTTCAAAGAACGCATTTTTTCCTACAATAGATTCCTCATCCACAGAAGATCTTAGTTTGCTACCCATTTGTTGTGATAGCAAGTTTACATTCGAAGAATATTGTTCAACGAATGAAGTTGTTATGTTGATACTCATAATAAGTACCTCCTCTATTTATGTTAGTTTAAGTTAAACGGATGATTAGCTTATCCTTGCGGATCTTCCTGAAATTTACATCATTCAGATGTTAGTCTTTCCTAACGTCAACAAAGGTCTTACGATTGTCTTTGATTTTATTCATCTAACTTTCGTTAGATAAAACTTTTAAGCATCTACTTCGTTATTTTTTTTACGAATTAATGCTTGAACTTCATCAACTGATACAGCGTGTCCTGGATGTTTCTTATCCCAATATGCTGAACCTTGTTGTTGTAAAGCTGCAATTTGTTTTGTTATATCATTAGTCGTCATATAATCAGGAGTGTCTCCTTTAACTATATCATCTTCAGATAATTTTTCAGATAGATTGGCAAAAGCTCTTACTATTTTTGGATTATCTCCAAGCTTACTACCATCGGCTAACATTGTTGTATTTAAAAAGTCAGCACCTAAAGTAGCTGTGGCTAAGTTCCTAGCACCAGTTATTTTATTATCAAAAGTAGATCCAAACTCTTTACGTAGTTCTTGTTCAGATACTTTTCTGGCTTCTTCAGATTTAATATTCTGTTCATTAATTCCGTTATTAATAACATCATTATAATATTTCATAATGCCATCAGCTTGATTAGGAAGTAGTCCTAACTTAACAGCTTGTTCAGAAAAACTTTTTAAAGTATCTTCTGGTACTGCATGATCTTCTGGTAAAGAATATTTATAAGCATCAGCAGTTTCTGGACTACCTAATCTTTTATAAACTTCTTTCCAATCTTCATCAGTTGCGTGTTTATTCGGTACTGGAATTTTGTCTAAACCTACCATCTTCTGTGAATGGAGATATGATTTAACAAAGTCATCCATCTTACTAAAGTTTTGTAATGACTTCTCTTCTCTATATTCTTCTGGAATAAGAGATTTAAAATCAACAGTTGGTGTTGCTGTTGTTTCTGCTGGTTGTTCTGCTGTAAGCGTAGTTGTCTGCGTTACATCAGGTTGAACTACTTGTTCAGTTGTCTGATCCATAGATTACTCCTTATGATTGATCATGCTTTTTATAAATAACAGAACTGTTCTCTGTCCTTCGAAAAAAGCGGTCTCGTTAGTGTCGCCTTTAGCAAATGTCGTAACATTGTAAAAGCATCTTTTTTCAAGATCATCCATGACTGATTTAGCCTCGTCTGATCCAAAAACTATTTTGTAGTGTTTTATTAAATCTTTAAATTTCTGATTACTGTTGTTGTTGTTCTGCATTAGATACTGCCTGTATTGCTGGTGCTGCATTTCTAGCCATTTCACTTTCAGCCATTTGTTGTTGCGCTTCCATTTGTTGTTGTTGTGCTTGAGCTTTCTCTTCTGCTATTTGTTGAACTTCCGCATCTGATCTAATCATCGTAGCTGGTAGTCCAAGAATTTTTATTAAGTTTTTAATTAGTCCAGGAGGATCTATGTAATCCAATGTTGATGGTGCTAATTGAGATATGTTGCCAAATAATTCTAAACCTTTAACAATTGAATTAAGTTCTTCACCTCTTTGTGCAAGAGCCATTGGTGATACATACTCAACATCTATTTCTTGGTTTAATAAAATTTCTGGAGCATCTGGGAATAAACCATTTCTCATCATAATATTAAATATTCTAATAATCATTGGCTGTAATAATTCAGATTGTAATCTTCCTAATACTGGTCCTAGTATTCTCATCTTCTCTTGATTACGTTGAACAACTTCCGTTGCTGTCATGTTTCTATTTTCAGTAATTAATAATTGATCTACATGGAAAGTAGCAGAGATTGCTTTTCGTCTCTGATCTTCCATATTTAATCCTAACGGATTGTTTGCACCAATATTTAAAGTTTCAATTCTATCTCTTGAACCAGATCTATAATAATTAATAGAGCCTGGAGACATTCTAATTGGCATTAGCATACTGTCATCAGGTACTAGCAAAGGTGGATCAACTTGTTTAGCTGCCGCCTTCATACCTACTTCAACCATTTTGTTTAAAACTTTAACATCAGGTAAAGCATTCATACCTGGAGATCTTCCATAAATCTCATTAGATGCTTTTAAATATCTTGGAACTACATAAGGAAACTCTTTAAAGCCACCTTCTGAAATAATATGTCCAGCATCGTATTCAAAATAAACAGAAGTGTAAGGCATATTCTGTTTATCCATTTTTCTTGGATTGTACATATCTCTTGGTTTAACAACATGGCATAAATCAATATCGTCAAATTGAGATTTCTTAAATATGTTTTGAGTTTTTGAACTTAAGTTTTCAATACCAAATTTTTCTACAGTTGCTTTAGCAGACATTTTAAATCTTCTGTAAATACAGTTGACCATGCCTTTAGCATCTTCTGAAATATATAATTCTTTTATATGTCTTGATGAAAACCGAACGATGTCATCTTTATCTTCTTCAATTTGTAAACAAGAAGTTCCAAAAGCAATAAGATCAAAATAAGATTCGAACACCTCTTGCTGAAAGTTAGATCTTGATATTGCAAGATACATTTTATCAGTAACATCTTCTAACCATTCTCTAGCTTCATCATCTTCATTAACTACTGTTTCTTTAAATCTTAAACCAAACCATCTATTAACTGATGATGTTAGCATTCCATGTAATGAGCTAGCTAACAATTCCATTGAATGGATCGCTGTACCATCGAAGATCACAGTATGTCTTTTATCGCCTTTAGGTCTATTTAATGTAATATCGGCTTTACGAGGAAACATATAATCAGCTACCTCTTGCCAATGAACTTCCCAGTTAGATCTCTTCTCCATCAATTTAGATAGATTATTCTTTAATTCTGCTGCTAGTTTTCGTTTGTCTTGTTCTTGCATATTATCCTAATAAAGTTTTTTTACTTAATTTGTAATCTTTGGCTAAAGTTTTTTTGTTAATATTAGTTATGCTTCTACCTTTTCTTTTATTAGCTAAGAGAATTTCATCCGCTGACATTTCTGTTGTTGTTGGTCCTTTAACATTGTTAGCAGCTTCTTTTTGAATTTCACCTGGACCTAAAATTGTTGCACTTCCTGTTGAAGCTTTAGCAAGTTCTATTCCTTTAGGTTGATTGTCATTACCATTAGTAAAAGGATTTTCTTTATAATCTCTTTTTTCGTCAGCCTCATTATATCCGTAAGCTTCACCACCATAACCATCTTTATTTTTTTTTTTAGAATTACTTGTAAGACTTCTTAATATAGCTCCAACAGTTCCGCCTGTTGCTACAAACTTAGCAGCTTTCTTTACTGCACTTGAAAATTCATTTCTGTTAGAAGTTTTATTGGCATCCTTTTTAGAACCATAAGATCCATTTGATTTTTTTCCAGCTGGTCCTACTCCTCCGCCTCCTCCGCCTGTACTTGAGTTGTTACCAAATCCGCCCATAAATTATCCTAATAAAGTTTTTTCACTAATCTCTGCATCTGCATCGTTAAGACCAGAACTAGTTGTTAATATTGTAGATCTTCTACCCATTCGTTTATTTTCTGCACGTCTCATTTCTTCTGCTAGTCTTGCTGTTTCTTCAGGACTATCGACTTCAGGTACATCCTCTACTTTAGGCATAATGAATTGAGGTACTGGAGGCATCTTCGGCGTAAATATTTTGGCAATGAATGACATAATTATATAATTTGGTAACTGCTTTCAGCTACTCTTTGTAAGTTTTTGTTAGTTGTTTTATTTTCATCTAATGCAGTTGCTAATACTCTTAAAGCATCACACATATGTGAACTGAAATCGTGAACTGGTTTTGATTTAAAAATTCTTTCCTTGTCATTAAACTTTCTATGATAGTGACGTAAGGCTATTAAAAGATCTGCACAGTTATTACTATCGATCTTACATCTTGGTAAAATCATCTTAACTGCATGGATGCCATCTTCTAATAATATTCTTGGAGCAATTCTAAATCTAACTCCGAGTGCGGATGCTACTTCTCTTCTTGTTTTACCATTACTAAATTCTGTTACGTCTAAATCATGTGGTCCGTAATGAGTATCGTAAATGTAATCTTTATCTTGTAAAAATTTTATATAATGCGGTAACGCTTCGTTATCATTCTCGTAAGTTTCAATGATATTAAGTTGGTGGTTTAGCAATTGAAAAAAGATAATAGAGGTACTATCGTTATAACCTATATCCCACGCAGTATTTACTGGTAAACTTGGATCATAAGGTACTGCTCCAATATTACCTTTATCGTCTAATTCTTGAACAAGATCGCCATATATTGAGCCTTCTAAATTGCCAATAAATGAGCATTCAAATTCCTGGTTGTATTTAGCCGTACCCATTACGGTAAGTGCATTACTTAATTCTTCTTCGTCAACAATCTTTGTTTCAGAAGCTTTAGCTTTATATAGAAACCATTTAGGATCCGCTTGAGCTTTTTGATAATAATCATAAAATATATTATTCATTCCTTTTTGTGTACCAATTAAAAATAGTTTTCCTTTTCTATCCGATAAAGCTGGTACAATAACTTCATCTATTAATCCTTGCGAAACTTGAGCTACTTCATCAATTGCACAAGCATCTAAATAGATACCTCTTATGCTGTCAAAATTTTCTGATGATAGTAAAGTTATCCTAGCGCCATTAACTAAATCACAACGTAATTCACTTTCATTCCATTTCGTGCCTGGAATATTCTTTGTATAGAATTTTAAGTAATCCCATGCGATTGATTTAGCCTGTTTATATGTTGGTGCTATATATGCATATCTGGGATTGTGATTTGTATTAGTTAAGGCAGCACGAATTAAATGGTTAAGAACCATAACGGTCTTACCAAATCTTCTGTGACAGCAAAGTACAGCGTATCTATGCTTGTCTAATTCTTGATGAATGTATGCCTGGTGCTTTCGTGGCGTGTACGGAATTTGTATTTTCATTAGTGAATAGTTGGTGGTCTATCGCTAAAGTTTGAGTTCATATTAATTTTGTTAAAGACAAACTCACAGAAATCGTAAAGATCTTCTTCTTCATCAAATCCTGAAAAACTTATTAGTAATTCGTTGTTATAAGCCTTGAAGCTTATGGCGGTCACATTCTTATATTTGTCTTTGATATATTTATTCATGTGTCTGTTTGTTTTAATTACCGATGATTAATGTAATAGTGTCGGCGGTCAAAATCTGGGGTATGGCTCTTTAATAAAAACGCTAAAAAGATAGTCCAGAAATAAATAGATTGTACGACAGGCAATCGCTCTACGGTAACTACCAATGCTTATTCAAACTTTGGTGCTGTAGTGGTGCTGATTATCCTATAACTCTATTAATACTGTAACTATCGAACCTCATGTCGTGTGTGAGAACTGTGTTTGTCTAAACAATACCGACATCTGACACTCTCTTAATCTCATTCTCGAATGTCTTATCTGCATCTGGATCATTCCAGGTTATTTCTATCTTCTGATCTACTTCTATTTGTTGCTTGTCACCATAGACTGCTACTAACTTCGAAGCCATCCAACGATAATGAATTAGCTTCTCTCTTGTGATTGCAATACTTTTATTGTCTGCAGTCTCAAGTTCCGTAATCATCTTATCAAGGTAAGTTTGAGCTGCTATCTTACGAGCAGTCAATATCTTGTTGGCAAATTCTTTATCAGTTCTGATCCACTCATAAACTTTACTTAATGATGGAGAACCTTTGGTTTGGCAAATAGTAGTAAGAGGAGTACCATTCATCAATAAGGTTTCTATATCAGCTGATATTGCTGGTGTTAATTCTAGTTTATTAGACATTATTCTGTTTTAAGTTAAGTAAAGCTTTAGCCTTACCTTCTGGTGTTTTAGGTCCTGTACTCCAACCTCCATGCATTCTGCATCTAATGTTTCCATTTTTCATTCTAATACCAGAGGCTTTGCAAGGAAGTTTATTTTGTTTATTAATTGTCTGACATTGCAGTCTGTATTTGTGTCTTGCTGCCATAAACGGTTTTAGGAATATTTATATTTATTGAAATCCGTACTAGAACGGTTTTAACAAGCTATATAGTTATGATTATACAATGCAAAGATAGATAAACAATTACTATATTCTAACTTTGTTTGTAGGAGATATTATTTTTATAAAAAGATTTGGAGATTAACTAATTAAGTACAAGATAGCGTTTAATTTGCAATACTTTTTTTTATTATTCTTAATTTTATTACACAACCTACTTAGGACTTTCTCATAACGATTTCTAACTTGATGCCTGGTAAAGCCAAACTGTTTTCCAATAGCGGTCCATTTAAATCTGTTAGCTCTCATCCAAATCATTTGTCTATCAAGAATAGGATCTTCTGATATGTCATGTTCAATACTTGTTAAAGCTTCGATCGCAAACTCCCATCTAGTTATTTGTCTAGGCGTAGCTCTTAACTTTGCTAACTGTTTTTCATAGTAAGCCCAGTCACCTTGCATATAAGTAACCTCCAGCAAATTATACATGCTAGCAGCTCTAGGAGGCTTAGGACCAGACAAGAAACGTTCTGTCCTGGCTGCCTCATCTAATAAATTTACTACGTTAGAGAATGCGTATACAGCGGTTTTAAGTTGAGCTTCAGTTGTCATAGTTTCCATTTTGATAAGTGTAAATATTCTGTTTAACTTTATTGAAACCTTTATTGGAATAGTTCTTGGTAAACTTTATGCTCTCCAGGAAAAATTTGTATCTTGGCATATCAAAGTAAGTAAAATTCTTATGAGTGATGAGTGGTTTGTAATCTATATTTAAGAGCGCCAGGCGTTGCATTGCTTCTTTTATTTTTGGCAAAGGAACAATCATGTGGTCCGCACAATCAATCATTCTTACAAACGGAGTTAATCTTTTAAGATCATAGTTCTTGCAAAGATAAGAATATAATTTGAAATCAAATGATGACATTTTAAGATCAAATATTTTAGGATCACTTATGTAGAATTGGCGCAAACTGCTTCCTCCTATTGGCTCTCATATCTTCTCTTAATTTCTTTTTAAAAAATTCTTGGTTTGGACAATCTGGAAAATGTTTAACTTGCTGATACTCCAGGAACTGAAGCCATTGATCAGGATCTAATAATTCAGGCTCTGATGCAAAACCATTTTTATAATCTGGAGCTATCTTTTTGATATGAACATGGATCATCATGTCTCCGACCAATTTATACCAAACTATGTACGCTGGTATCCCAGCCATTTCGGCTAGTTGTTTCGTTACCTTGTGAGGTTTATTGTATCCTTGACCATTGTTAAATACAGTCTCAGCTAAGAAAAGTGGCTTAGAACAAGCATTACAAGTCGAAACCTGGTCAATGTCCGAAAATCCCAGTATTCCATGCTGCTGGCGATGCCACGAACTGTATCCAGAGAACTTTACACCAGTAAAATAGACCTTTTTAACCATATATATAGCCTTTAAACGACTAAAATAGATAAACAAGGATTATTTTACTTAAAGTAGAATTTTAGCATTGTTATTATACTATAAAAGCTTATATCTAATTTATGTTTAGAATTAGAATTGTAAAAGATTTTCCTGGTATTGGATCTATCAAAACAATGAAAGTTGAAAGATATGCAACATCATTATTAGGTGGCATTCAAGCTGATGTAACTTTTACGTATTCAAATAAAAAAGTTATTTTAATTTCTGGTGATGACAAAGATGTTTATCAAGAAAGTTTAAAAAGAATTTCATTAATTAAAAATCCTCTTAAAGCAAAACAAATGGCTGAGGTATTTAACGAACAATATAGACGTACAGATGTTCAACCAAGAGCTAGATTAGGTAAAGGCTTAAATAAACTTATAGAAG
>Ga0208903_1000765_pt1 | contig 21907 bp, 11 predicted proteins | sample AntAceMetag02UKJ_FD_184769 | JGI IMG/M metagenome (GOLD analysis project Ga0208903, IMG submission 184769) | Saline lake microbial communities from Ace Lake, Antarctica - Antarctic Ace Lake Metagenome 02UKJ (SPAdes) (version 2) | ecosystem: Environmental > Aquatic > Non-marine Saline and...
TGGCGGCGTATCGGTATATGATATTGTGAGTTGTGGTTATAGTTATTATTCTACTTGTGATTTAATAGTTGCTTTTTCCGATTTTAGTGGAGGTTCGTTAGATCAATCTGCTCTTGAGAACTTGCTCGATGGCGGCGTATCGGTATATGATATTGTGAGTTGTGGTTATAGTTATTATTCTACTTGTGATTTAATAGTTGCTTTTTCCGATTTTAGTGGAGGTTCGTTAGATCAATCTGCTCTTGAGAACTTGCTCTTTAACGGCGTATCGGTATATGATGTTGTGAGTTGTGGTTATAGTTATTATTCTACTTGTGATTTAATAGTTGCTTTTTCCCTTCCTAGTGGAGGTTCGTTAGATCAATCTGCTCTTGAGAACTTGCTCTATGGCGGCGTATCAGTATCTGATATTACGAATTGTGGTTTAAGTTATTATTCTACTTGTGATTTAATAGGTGTTTTTTCCGATTTTAGTGGAGGTTCGTTAGATCAATCTGCTCTTGAGAACTTGCTCTATGGCGGCGTATCAGTAAATGATATTGCGTATTGTGATTATTATTATTCTTCTTGTGATTTAATAGGTGCTTTTTCCGATTTTAGTGGAGGTTCGTTAGATCAATCTGCTCTTGAGAACTTGCTCTTTAACGGCGTATCGGTATATGATATTGTGAGTTGTGGTTATAGTTATTATTCTACTTGTGATTTAATAGTTGCTTTTTCCCTTCCTAGTGGAGGTTCGTTAGATCAATCTGCTCTTGAGAACTTGCTCGATGGCGGCGTTTCAGTATATGATATTGTGAGTTGTGGTTATAGTTATTATTCTACTTGTGATTTAATAGTTGCTTTTTCCGATTTTAGTGGAGGTTCGTTAGATCAATCTGCTCTTGAGAACTTGCTCGATGGCGGCGTTTCAGTATATGATATTACGATGTGTGACCCCTCAATAAATGCTGGATGTATGGATGCTGAAGCATGTAATTATGATGATTCTGCTTTAGAAGATGATGGATCTTGCGCGTATGCGCCTGATATGCCAACAATAGCATGTTATGAGACCGCTACATTTAATATTAGCACATGTTCATGGAATGTGACTGGTACGCAGCCATCAGCACCTGCCAATTTAGCTTGTTATGAAACTGTAACATGGAATAGTGAGACTTGTTCATGGGATGTTTCAGGTGAGCCAGATCCTGAGTTTGAAGGACTAGCATGTTATGAGACAACAACATTTAACAATGAAACATGTGGCTGGGATGTAACAGGAACACAACCATCAGCACCTGCCAATTTAGCTTGTTATGAAACTGCAACATGGAATAGTGAGACTTGTTCATGGGATGTTTCAGGTGAGCCAGATCCTGAGTTAGAAGGACTAGCATGTTATGAGACAACATCATTTAACAATGAAACATGTGGCTGGGATGTAACAGGAACACAACCATCAGCACCTGCCAATTTAGCTTGTTATGAGACTGCTACGTGGAATGGTGAAACGTGTGTTTATGATGTAACTGGAACACAACCAACAGCACCAGAAGGATTGGCGTGTTATGAAACCGCCACGTGGAACGGTGTGACGTGTGTTTATGATGTAACAGGGACACAACCCGATTCTCCAACAGATTTAGCATGTTATGAGACCGCTACATGGAATGGTGAAACGTGTGTTTATGATGTTACTGGTGAACCCACAAATCTTGAATTCTCAACTGCATCAACGAATATTGATTGTAACGCTTTAGGAACAGCTTCTGTAAATACCAGTTGTGGAGGTGATGGAACAACAGCTACATTATTAATTATGCCATTTGGTGGGTTTATTGACATTCAATTTGAAAATATTACGACAGAAGAGACTTTCTGGATGATGGGCAACTCTTCTGTTGAGTTAACGCCTGGAGAATATAATTTTAATGGCTTAGTTGATATTGATGGATGTAGTCCAGTATTTATTAATGTTGGTGATCAAGAGGTTCTGATTGGAGGAGATGTATGTGGATTTGAATATGTTTACGGTAGTTTTGAAATTGAAGAGCAAGCAACAGCCACATTATTTATACCATTTGGTGCGTTAATTGAGATTCAATTTGAAAATATTACGACAGAAGAGACTTTCTGGATGATGGGCAACTCTTCTGTTGAGTTAACGCCTGGAGAATATAATGTTAATGGCTTTGTTGATATTGGTGGATGTAGTCCAGTATTTATTAATGTTGGTGATCAAGAGGTTCTGAATGGAGATGTATGTGGATTTGAAGAAGTTTACGGTAGTTTTGAAATTGAATACAATGGATGCTCAGTTTCTTGGACCGGACCTGAGGATTTCACTAGCACTGAGGCTTCTCTTTCTGGTTTAGAAGAAGGAGATTATACGGTAACAGTTACTTCTGATGATGGATGTTCATCTTCTGAGACAGTCACTGTTTCTGATGATGCGGTAATAGATGAGTGCGGTGTGTGCGGAGGAGACAATAGTTCTTGTTCTGGCTGTATGGATGCATTAGCTTGTAATTATGATCCAAATGCAAACTTAGATGACTCTTCATGCAATTATGGTCCAGATCAACCCACAATAGCGTGTTATGAGACTGCTACATTTAATATTAGCACATGTTCATGGAATGTGACTGGTACGCAGCCATCAGCACCAGAAGGATTGGCGTGTTATGAAACCGCTACTTGGAATGGTGTGACGTGTGTTTATGATGTAACAGGAACACAACCCGATGCTCCAACAGATTTAGCTTGTTATGAAACTGTAACATGGAATAGTGAGACTTGTTCATGGGATGTTTCAGGTGAGCCAGATCCTGAGTTAGAAGGACTAGCATGTTATGAGACAACATCATTTAACAATGAAACATGTGGCTGGGATGTAACAGGAACACAACCATCAGCACCTGCCAATTTAGCTTGTTATGAGACTGCTACGTGGAATGGTGAAACGTGTGTTTATGATGTAACTGGAACACAACCAACAGCACCAGAAGGATTGGCGTGTTATGAAACCGCCACGTGGAACGGTGTGACGTGTGTTTATGATGTAACAGGGACACAACCCGATTCTCCAACAGATTTAGCATGTTATGAGACCGCTACATGGAATGGTGAAACGTGTGTTTATGATGTTACTGGTGAACCCACAAATCTTGAATTCTCAACTGCATCAACGAATATTGATTGTAACGCTTTAGGAACAGCTTCTGTAAATACCAGTTGTGGAGGTGATGGAACAACAGCTACATTATTAATTATGCCATTTGGTGGGTTTATTGACATTCAATTTGAAAATATTACGACAGAAGAGACTTTCTGGATGATGGGCAACTCTTCTGTTGAGTTAACGCCTGGAGAATATAATTTTAATGGCTTAGTTGATATTGATGGATGTAGTCCAGTATTTATTAATGTTGGTGATCAAGAGGTTCTGATTGGAGGAGATGTATGTGGATTTGAATATGTTTACGGTAGTTTTGAAATTGAAGAGCAAGCAACAGCCACATTATTTATACCATTTGGTGCGTTAATTGAGATTCAATTTGAAAATATTACGACAGAAGAGACTTTCTGGATGATGGGCAACTCTTCTGTTGAGTTAACGCCTGGAGAATATAATGTTAATGGCTTTGTTGATATTGGTGGATGTAGTCCAGTATTTATTAATGTTGGTGATCAAGAGGTTCTGAATGGAGATGTATGTGGATTTGAAGAAGTTTACGGTAGTTTTGAAATTGAATACAATGGATGCTCAGTTTCTTGGACCGGACCTGAGGATTTCACTAGCACTGAGGCTTCTCTTTCTGGTTTAGAAGAAGGAGATTATACGGTAACAGTTACTTCTGATGATGGATGTTCATCTTCTGAGACAGTCACTGTTTCTGATGATGCGGTAATAGATGAGTGCGGTGTGTGCGGAGGAGACAATAGTTCTTGTTCTGGCTGTATGAACAGTGCTGCTTCAAACTATAATGAAACCGCTACCATTGAGGATGGCTCTTGTTTGTACGATCAATCCTATGTAGATTCTGTAGATTTTTCTGATGATAGTGGATGTATGGATAATACAGCTTGCAACTATGACGAAACCGCTACTACAGATGATGAATCTTGTGAGTTCACTTCATGTTTAGATCTATGTGGCGTGCTTAATGGAGATAATTCTACTTGTACGGGATGTACTTATGAATATGCTGATGAATATGATCCTACCGCCATTATTGACGATGGTTCATGCTCTGAAAACATTTCCTGTCCTGGAGATTTTTCCGGTGATGGATTTGTAAATGTGTCTGACCTTGGTGGATTCTTAGGAGCATTTGGAGACTCTTGCGAGTAAGCTTAAGGCTTATTGTCTAGTCCTTAATAACCAATAAGATTATTCAAGGATTTAATTAATTAAAGCTGAACAATGATGTCATTGTTCAGCTTTTTTTTGTTCAATTGTGATTTTAAGCTGTTTCAGTTAACCGGCTAAAAATATGCTTACATATAGCTGCGATTTGACGTTAAGCCTAGACTTTAATTTTGTTTTTTGATTAAAAATGATCTATTTTAGTCCCAATTAACCAAATTCATTACTGTAATCTAGCTAGCATTGAGCTATTCTCTAAACATCTCAACCATGATTTTAAGATACTTCAAATTAGCACTGGCGGTATTACTTTTAACTCTCACTGCTTTTTCTAGCTTGCTCAGTCAACTCGAATCCAGCACACTTAGCGTTCCTCATTATTACATTCCTAACGATATAAATGCGGCTAATCTGCCTGTCGTATTGGTTTGTGTTCTTCAAGAATCCGCTCACTACACCCTAGTAAATCGGCTATACTCAGAAGCACGTGTGGAGGTTGATATATGCCATATCAATACAGATAGATATGATATTTGTACAGACCTATACAGCTTGAGAACTTTAACTTCTCAAGCATATATAGACACGTTAAACCACTTAAGCCAAACTAAACTTTCATGAAGTTCTCCCTCTCCTTTTTTGCTCTGGAATTCTTTAGTCTTACAACAACAAATCTTTTTTCTCAAACCATCTTTACAGTCGCCAACAGCGCAGACTGGTTTGATCCCGTAAAGCGGGAGAATGGATTGTCCGCAGCAGGCAATGAGGCCAACTTTCCATTGAGATTTATAGCGGAAATTACTTCAGCAAAATGGTTGATTTTCAAATCAAAAACTACAAGGGTCATCAACAGCATAAACATCCGTAGTATGGAAACTTATGACAATCCATATATCCCAGCCTTCTAGCATTCTGACACTCCTATTACCTCAATCTTTACAAGCATACCAAAACCTAAACCCTCTAACATGAATACTCTTAAACCAATTTTCATCAAGACTTTTCAAACAGTTGCTCTTGCTGCTTTGATGTGCTTACCAATGACACTTCTGGGACAAAGTAAGCTCGAGCCTGCGAAGCTATACCTCAAAGAAAACATTGAATTACTTAAGGTGAATGAGAAAGACCTAGAGGGTCTTAAACTCACGAGCATTAGTCCAGCAGGAAGAGGCTCCTATGAAATTGCCTACCTCCAACAAACCAAAGGAGGTATCAATATTCACAACCGAATTATCAATGTTGTCTTCGATAAATCTGGTAAAGCAGTAGATTTCAGAGGTGCTCTAGCCAACAACTTGGACAGAACGAATAGTGCAACATCACCTTCCATTTCTGCCGAGGCAGGACTTTCGAGTGCGGTAACGCACCTTAAATTAGGAACCCTAGGTGATATCAGCATTATCGAACCTGGAATAGGCGATGATCAAAATGGAATTTTATCCAAAGGAAATATCGCCCAAAGTGATATCACATTCCGGCTGGTTTATCAAGACTTAGGGAAATCGGGACTCAAGCTTGCATGGGAATATGTGATCCATGAGAACTCAGGACAACACTGGTGGCAAATTAGAGTTAATGCTGTTACTGGTGAGTATATCGATAAAAATGACTGGGTTTCAGAATGTAACGTAGATCACAGCATTGGTAGGTCTAAAGGAAATCACGGGGCTTCGTGTGTCAATACTCCAACCCTTGCAACGCTAGCTAATGGATACCGAGTATTTGCCTGGCCAACGGAATCTCCGAGTCATGGAGCGAGAACTTTAGAGACTAATCCTTCAGCTGATGCTACCGCACTAGGGTCTCCTTTTGGATGGCACAATGACGGTGCAGCTAGCTATACGATAACCAGAGGAAATAACGTAAACGCTTATGAGGATTCTGGCAACAATAACGCTCCTGGATTTCAGCCTGACGGAACTGCAACATTGGATTTCGATTTTCCAATCGACTTCACTCAGCCACCAACGGCCTATGAGCCTGCTTTAATCACCAACTTATTTTACTGGAACAATATTATCCATGATGTCCTATACAACTACGGTTTTGACGAGGCAAGTGGAAACTTCCAAGAGAATAACAACGCGCAAGGTGGTGCGGGAAGTGACGGTGTAAATGCAGAGGCTATTGATGGTTCTGGAACCAACAATGCAAACTTCGGCACACCTCCAGATGGCAGTAACCCAACTATGCAGATGTATGTATGGACTGGACCAACTCCAGACGTTACATCTGACTTGGATAACGGAATTATTATACACGAATATGGACATGGCGTTTCAAACCGATTGACAGGTGGCCCTAATGCTGCGAGTTGTTTGGGAAATGCTGAGCAAATGGGTGAAGGTTGGAGTGATTACTTAGGCTTAATGTTTACCATGGAACCTGGTGATGCAGGAGCTAATTCTCGAGGAATCGGAACCTACGCCAATGGTCAACCCACAACAGGAAGTGGAATTCGTCAATACCCATACACTACAGATATGTCTGTCAACACGCATACATATGCTGATATCGCTTCAGTATCTGTACCTCATGGTGTTGGCTCTGTATGGTGTGAGATGCTTTGGGAAGTAACCTGGGCCCTGACCGACTTTTATGGTTTTGATCCAGACATCTATAATGGAACTGGTGGTAACAACATCGCATGGCAGCTTGTTATGGATGGAATGAAACTACAGCCGTGTAATCCTGGCTTTGTGGATGGTCGTGACGCGATTCTTCTTGCAGATCAGATGAATAATGGCGGAGCTAACCAATGTCTTATTTGGGAAGCTTTTGCAAAAAGAGGTCTTGGGTTTCTCGCAGATCAAGGAAGCTCAGGAGATGTGACGGACGGGACTGAATCATTCTTGATTCCATGTTCATGTGTCCCAGGTACGGTAATCGAGGGTTGTGACGATCCTGTGGCATGTAACTATAATTCAGCTGTAACATGTAATGATGGTAGCTGTAATCTACCAGATTGTACTGACGTTGGAGCATGCAACTACAACTCAACTGCACTTTGTGATGACGGGTCTTGTATCTTCGGAGCTGTTCTTCCAACACTTAACCTCACAACTGATTGTTGGGGAAACGAAGTGAGTTGGGAAATACAAGATGCTGTTGGAGCCACGGTTTACACAAACCCAATTACCTACGGAAATCAAACTACTTATGCTTGGAGTGATTGTCTATCTCCGGGTTGCTATACATTCATAATCAACGACTCATACGGTGATGGTCTTTCGGGCATAGCTTCTGGCTGTGGCACAGATGGAACGTACTCTATGTTTGATGAGAATGGTGTACTCTTATTTGATATTGGACCAGATCCAAACTACGGGTTTCAAGCCACGCACACATTTTGCGTAGGTCAAGAAGAGATCAATATTTCGAAGGTTGCATCGGCAGAAGCCACAGCAGGAACTACGATGACTTACACATTAACTGTAGTTAACAATAGTTCTTCGGATGCTACGGATGTGGAAGTCATCGATGTGATTCCCCCTGAAGTGACGTACACTACAGGTTCTTCAACTTGCGCATCTTCAATTGTGGGGTCTACTCTAACACTTAACCTTGGGTCAATGGCTCCGGGTGAAGTCATACAGTGTATGTATGATGTTGATATTCCTGCAACTCCATTTACTACGAATTTGATTTGTGATGATATGGAAAGTGGTGCAGGCACATTTGTAGCAACATCTGCCATCGGGCCCGATGTTTGGTCTCAAGTAACCACTGATTCAAATAGCCCTGTAACAAGCTGGTTCGCAACTGACCCAGGCACACAATCAGACCAATATCTCGATTTGATCGGAGTTGGTCCGCTCACAACGGAAAGCGAATTGTCCTTCTGGCACAATTACATTACTGAAGCTGATTGGGATGGTGGTGTAATTGAAATTTCTACAGACTCCGGTGCAACCTGGACAGACTTAGATGGTCTGATAACGCAAAACGGCTATACCGGACCAATGACAGTTAATCCTGACAGTCCTATTAGCGGACAGAATGCATATCACGGTGACAGCGGTGGATGGCTCCAGACTAAGGTTGACTTAAGCTCATATTCAGGATCTACCGTGTCCATCAGATGGAGAATGGCCAGCGATGGATTCGTAGCTGGACAAGGTTGGTGGGTTGATGATTTATGTGTGTCCAATGACGTTGTCACTTTCACGAATCAAGCTTGTGTTACGAGCAATGAATTCTCAACAGCAATGTGTGCTTCATTTACAACTACTGTACTTCCTCCCCTATGCGCTACTCCTGGATGTATGGATACAACGGCATGTAACTACGATTTAACAGCAGATTGTGATGACGGTTCGTGTACAGTAGATGATGCCTGCGGAGTATGCGGAGGTGCTGGAACTGTAGCCGGTTGTACAGATTCATCTGCATGTAACTATAACGTTGCAGCTGATTGTGATAACGGAACTTGTCTAGTAGATGATGCCTGCGGAGTTTGCGGAGGTGCTGGAACTTTAGCCGGATGCACAGATTCATCAGCATGTAACTACAACGTTGCAGCGGATTGCGATGACGGTTCATGTCAAACATTAGATGCTTGCGGAATATGCGGAGGTGCGGGAACTGTAGCCGGATGTACAGATTCAAATGCATGTAACTATAACGTTGCAGCAGATTGCGATGACGGTTCATGTCAAACATTAGATGCCTGCGGAGTATGCGGAGGTGCCGGAACTGTTGCTGGATGTACAGACTCAACTGCATGTAACTACGATTCAACAGCGGATTGTGATAACGGTTCATGTACAGTCAACGATGCCTGCGGAGTTTGCGGAGGTGCTGGAGCTGTAGCCGGATGTACCGATTCAACTGCATGTAACTACAGCCCTGTGGCTGATTGTGATAATGGAACTTGTCTAGTAGATGATGCCTGCGGAGTATGCGGAGGTGCTGGAACTGTAGCCGGTTGTACAGATTCATCTGCATGTAACTATAACGTTGCAGCGGATTGTGATAACGGAACTTGTCTAGTAGATGATGCCTGCGGAGTTTGCGGAGGTGCTGGAACTTTAGCCGGATGCACAGATTCAACTGCATGTAACTACAGCCCTGCGGCTGATTGTGATGACGGTTCGTGTACAGTAGATGATGCCTGCGGAATATGCGGTGGTGCGGGAACTCTAGCTGGATGTACAGATTCAACTGCATGTAACTATAACGTTGCAGCTGATTGTGATAACGGTTCGTGTACAGTCGATGATGCCTGCGGAGTATGCGGTGGTGCTGGAACTATAGCCGGATGTACTGACTCAACTGCATGTAACTATAACGTTGCAGCTGATTGTGATAACGGTTCGTGTACAGTAGATGATGCATGCGGAGTATGCGGAGGTGCTGGAACTGTTGCTGGATGTACAGATTCAACTGCATGTAACTACAACATTGCAGCTGATTGTGATAACGGTTCTTGTACAGTAGATGATGCATGCGGAGTATGCGGAGGTGCTGGAACTGTTGCCGGTTGTACAGATTCATCTGCATGTAACTACAACGTTGCAGCTGATTGTGATAACGGTTCATGCACAACAGATGATGCCTGTGGGATATGCGGTGGTGCGGGAACTGTAGCCGGTTGTACAGATTCAACTGCTTGTAACTACAACGTTGCAGCTGATTGTGATAACGGAACTTGTCTAGTAGATGATGCCTGCGGAATATGCGGAGGTGCTGGAACTGTAGCTGGTTGTACAGATTCAACTGCATGTAACTATAACGTTGCAGCTGACTGTGATGACGGATCTTGTACAGTCGATGATGCCTGCGGAGTTTGCGGAGGTGCTGGAGCTGTAGCCGGATGTACCGATTCAACTGCTTGTAACTATGATTCAACAGCGGATTGCGATGACGGTTCATGTCAAACATTAGATGCTTGCGGAATATGCGGAGGTGCTGGAACTTTAGCCGGATGTACAGATTCAACTGCATGTAACTACGATTCAACTGCAGATTGCGATAACGGTTCGTGTACAGTAAATGATGCCTGTGGAATATGCGGAGGTGCGGGAACTGTTGCTGGATGTACAGATTCAAATGCATGTAACTATAACGTTGCAGCAGATTGCGATGACGGTTCATGTCAAACATTAGATGCCTGCGGAGTATGCGGAGGTGCCGGAACTGTTGCTGGATGTACCGATTCAACTGCATGTAACTACAGCCCTGTGGCTGATTGTGATAATGGAACTTGTCTAGTAGATGATGCCTGCGGAATATGCGGAGGTGCTGGAACTGTAGCCGGATGTACAGATTCAAATGCATGTAACTATAACATTGCAGCGGATTGCGATGACGGATCGTGTGATTACGACTCATGTTTAGGAATATCTGGATGCATTTACTCAGTGGCCTGCAACTATAACCCTTTAGCTACTGTTGATGACGGGACCTGTGATTTTGTTTCATGCTTGGGATGTACTTATGTATATGCTGAAGAATATGACCCAGCTGCTGTAATAGACGATGGTTCATGCTCTGAAAACACTGCCTGTCCTGGTGATTTTTCTGGTGACGGTTTCGTAAATGTTTCTGACCTAGGTGGGTTCTTAGGAGCATTTGGAGACTCTTGTGAGTAAGTTTAAGGCCTATTTACTCGTCCTAGAATAGGATTGACGGTTTAAGATATATATATAGAACCAGTGGAGATTTTCTTCACTGGTTTTCATATAATGAAAAAAAATTGGTATTTTCATCCTTGAGCTAATTATTCATAATTAGTGTACTTTATAGTTGAGATGCTGTAAGATTAGAGCAACTTTGCACTTGACGTTATTGTCTAACCTTAAAACAAATAAATCATGAAGAAAATTTACACATTATTGTTAGGTGCAGCTTTTGCTGTGTCTGTACAAGGTCAATTAGTTATTGACGAGAGCTTCGAAATTGGAGGGGACGTTCCTGCAGATTGGACAGCTATAGATGAAGATGGAATAACTCCAAACGATGCTGGCTATGAAAACTGGTTAGTGGATACTATCGGAACGGGAGCTTTTTACGAAGGAAGAGTTTTCGCTATTAGCCAATCTTGGTTAGAAGGATTCGCTCCTGGAAACAGAAACTGGTTAATTTCTCCAGCTATTAATGTAGCCAGTGATGATTTCGAATATGCTTGGGGTGGATGTCCTGGTCAAGGAACGATCTACATGGATGGATACAAAATAATGTTATCTACAACTGGCACCGAGTTGGCAGATTTCACTGAAACGTTAGCTACTTATGCTCAAAACATTAATGACACTCCAGGTGAGTACTCTGATGGAATCGTTCATACAGCTTTCGAGGGTGACCCTACAGATGGAGGTAATCCAGCTTCTGGAATTCTAAGACATTACTCTGTAGATTTATCTGCATATAACGGACAAACAGTTTATGTAGCTATTCTTCATGATTCTGATGATGACTTTAGACTTTACATAGATTATATAAAAGCAGGTCCTGCTGGAGATATCGTTTCTATTGATGAGTTATCAGGAAGAACGTTTGACGTAAATGTATATCCTAACCCTGCTGCAGACCAAGTGAACGTTTCATTTGATTCTAATGTAGATGGAAAAGCTACACTTCAAATAATTAATTCTGTAGGTCAAGTAATCGAAGAAACTTCTGTAAACACGAACGTTTCTAATACTGCTAAATTCAATGTATCAGAATATGCTGCTGGTGTTTATACTGCTAGATTAAATTTTGGTGCTAACCTAGTAGACAAAAGATTCGTAGTACAGTAGTCTTTGAATAAAACTTTATAGGGAAAGCCAGTGCTCTTAGCATTGGCTTTTTTTATTCATTAATTTCCACAAAATAAAGTACTCCTTCATGGTCATCTGTAATAAAGAACGAGTTCTCATCATAGATGAAAACGTCTGTAGGTCTACCAAATCGGTGACCATCCTTCAGCCAGCCCGAAATAACAGGGTCTGGTTCTAGTCCCTCTGCTATTCTCACTAGATTATACCCATTCCCTATTCTTACATATCCCGACCCATGCAGTGCCACTAAGAAGTAATTACGAATAGACTCTGGCCAATTATCTCCTTCGAAATACTCAAAACCTAATGGAGCTGAATGTCCTCCAAGTTCAGCGTAAGCTTGCGGGACATCTTGAGCCAGAAGAGAATCATGTATCCAAGTCTCGCTCGTATCTGCTCTAATTTCTCCATCATGCTGATAGAAGTATGGCCAACCGTAATGCGCTCCTCTTTCTAACTTATACAATGCTTCATCAGGAGCATCATCTCCCAGGTGGTCTGCTCCCATATTAGTGCTATATAACGCACCTTGAATCCAATTAATATCTACTGCATTTCGAACTCCATAGGCATAATGATTGACGTTCTTACCGTCCAAGTACATCTCTAATATACTGGCCCGTTCTGGCTCTTTTTCTTCACAGGCGTTGCAACTAGAACCTACGCTCACGTAAACCTTTTCATTATGGATAGCTACTGTTCTAGTTAAATGCCAACCGCCATACTTATAGCTCAGTCCATAATCTGGAAACTCAGCGACTAACTCTTCTGGTGACGAAGGTGATGTTTCTCCATACGTGTATTTATAGCGCACTAGTTTTTGGGTTAATGCTAGATAGAGCCAGTCTACTCCGCTAGTATCTGTGTGAAAAGCGGTGTTATTTGGATTTCTTAATTTCTCTAAATAAGTAATACATGTATCGAATGTGGCAGTGGCTTTATCAAACCCCTCAAGGATAAAAACCTTTCCTTTAGAATTATCTGCTCTGTTTTTCATATCCGTGGCGAACAGCCTTCCATCTGGACTTTTAGATAAGAAACGAAGCCTCCCAAACCCTTCTTTGGCTACGCTGATATTCCATTTCTCAGGAAGCGTTAAATCGAATGTGGTGTCCTTTAATTGAATGGATTGGGTATGAAAACTTAGAGGTATTTTAGTTGGTGGTTCTAAGTTTAAGGCTGGAGGTTCGAAATTCTCTTTTGAGTTTTCATCCCCGAGAACTATCGGGTTGAGAGTTTCTTCAACTAAATCCTCACCTTCATTTACAACCTGCTCTTTTGACTCAGATTGACTGTCTGTATCGGGGGTTGAATTGGACTGCTGACTGCATGACACAATAAATGTAACGATTGCAACGCTTAGAATAAACTTACCTATAAATACCTCTTTCATTTAACGCCTTTCTGAATCTGTTTGCATAAATATTATGCTGAGAAAGATGCTTAGCGAAATAACTTTCACCTGAGAAATCCTCCTTAGCTACGAAGTAAATATAGTCATGCTTGGAGTAGTTGAGCACGGCATCTACATAATGGCTTGGTGGAATTAGGATAGGACCCGGAGGCAATCCAGCATATTTGTAGGTATTATAGGGAGAGTCTATGTCTTTGTGCTTATTTAAGACGCGCTTTATGGTAAAGTCTCCAGCTGCGAATATCAGCGTAGGATCTGCCTGAAGCGGAATCCCTCTTTTTAGTCTATTCACATACACACCAGCTACCATAGGCATGTCTTTTTTTAGTTTAGTCTCCCAATAGACAATGGACGCTAGTGTTACTACCTCGCTCTGGGTCATCCCCATAGCTTTGGACTTAGCTACTCTTTCTGCAGTCCAGAATTTCTTGAACTCCTTCCCCATTCTGGTCATAAGTTGTGAGGTAGAAGTGTTCCAGTCTACGTTATACGTATTAGGAATAAACATGGAAATAATGGTATTCTTATTAAATCCAAACTTGGCTATAGAATCAGAATTATTTAGCCACAGAGCTACAGAAGCAGAATCTGCAACTATATTTCTAGCCAATCTTCCAGCTAAATCTTCTTTAGTACGTATTTGGTTGAATTGGACTTTGACTTCCTGCTTTCCTCTTCCTGCTCTGAGATGGTTGACTAAATCAGTATTAGACCACCTTGGCTGCAAGATGTACTTTCCAGGAACTACATTTCCACCTTTATAATTTTTAAGAGAAAAGAGCCATTCTAAATTTTCAGAAGAAGAAATAAGCTCTCCGTTTTTCAGGAGAGCTATAACATCATCTGTATCAGAACCAGAAGGAATATAAAGCGCTTTAGGAGATTCTGCATCTACCAAAACGTTAGCTTGAGTTAAGCTCTGGATTTTATCATAAAAGATGAAACCCACAGCTATCAAGATTAAAAACAGCGCTATACCAGCTATCTTTAATATTCTCTTCATCTATCTTCTTCTTCTTCCTTTGTCTTTAGAGTCACTCGAGTCAGACTTCTTAGAGTCTTTTCTCTTTTTAGCTTTAGGAGCATCTTCAAAGCTTTCTCCATCTGGATTTACTTTAAGCTCTCTCCCATCTATAGAAAAACCTCTGAACTTACCCATCACTTGCTTACTCTTAGCATTATCTACTTCGAAGAAGCTATGACCTCTGTCCATATCTACATCACCAAAATCACTTTTGCTAAATCCTGTCTGTTCTACTAAGAAGTTTAATAAATCAGAACGGCTGATTTCATCTCGTTGACCTACGTTGATATAGAATTTTGTTTTGTCTTTGCTATTTGTGATTGAAGGTTCTCTTCTTTCAGCAGGTTTAAAGTCATCTCTTTTTCCTCTAGAGTCTCTATCCTTTCTATCACCTCTATCTTTATCTCTAGAAGAAGACCTACTGTTTCTATCACCGTCTCCTCTTCCTCTATCGTTTCTATCGCCTCTGTCTCTACCTCCTCTGTCACCTCTATCTCCTCTTTCGCTTCTTTCTGCAGGAGCCTCTGTTCTATGAAGTTTTTGAACTTCCAGAGCTACTAGTTTTTCGAGAAGCACATCTGGCTCAAGTTCAGCTAGTTTAGTAGCTATCTTACTCACCACATTTATATCCGCTCCTTTAGGAAGCTCGGCTGCTAAAAGCCTGTCAGCCCACTTGGATAAGTTTAATTCTAATATCTCAGAAGCATCTGGAGGAGTAACCTCTTTGAAAGTAGCTTTTATCTGTCTTTCTAGATTTCTGACTTTTCTGATTTCACTTTTATTTATTATTGAAAGTGATATTCCAGATTTACCCGCTCTCGCAGTTCTTCCACTTCTATGTGTGTAGTAAGAACTATCATCTGGCAGCTGATAATGGAATACATGTGATAAATCATTGACATCTATTCCTCTAGCCGCTACATCTGTACATATACACAGTGTAAGTCTATTGGATTTGAACTGGTTCATCACCTTCGTTCTCTGCGCTTGACTTAAGTCTCCATGAAGAGCACCTACATTGTATCCTTTACGCGTTAAATCTTCAGCTAAAGATTGAGTACCTGCTTTAGTTCTACAGAATACAATAGCCCTCATTTTAGGGTCAGCGTCTACAAATCTAGTAAGCGTACTTTGCTTATAACTATTATTCACCACTACATATTCGTGGCTAATGTTTTTATTCGTCTCATTTCCTACGCTCACTTTTACTTCAGCAGCTCCAGGACGCATGTATTTTTCTACTATTCTTCTAATTCCAGAAGGCATTGTTGCAGAAAATAACCAAGTAGCTCTGTTTTTAGGAGCAGATTTTAGGATTTTGTCTATGTCTTCTTTGAAGCCCATATTCAACATCTCATCAGCTTCGTCTAAAACTAGATATTTTAAATCTCCCAGTTTTGCAGACTTACGGTCTATTAAATCCAGAAGTCTTCCTGGCGTAGCAATAAGGATATGAGGCGGTCGTTTTAAATCTCTAAGCTGAGTAGAAATAGCTGTTCCGCCATAAACTACAGAAGTCTTGAGTTGCCTGTTATGCTTGTTAAACAAATCTATCTGATCTGCTATCTGCTGACATAACTCTCTAGTAGGGCTTAAGATAAGCGCCTGAGTAACGTACTCAGAAGTGTCTACTAGATCTAATAATGGCAGCGCAAAAGCTGCCGTTTTACCGGTACCCGTGTGGGCTAAACCTATAAAATCCTTTTCGTTTTCAAGCAAAATCGGAATAGCTCCTGCTTGGATATCTGTGGGTTTCTCGAACTTTAGCCCTTCCAGAGCTTTTAAAATCGGTTCGGATAAACCCAGTTCTTTAAATGAACTCAAATGTAATTTACTTTTATTTCTATGCTCTGCCTAATGCTTTGAGCATCTTCGTATGATACCACAAAGCTCGTACAAAAGTTTTATGTTCATGGTATGGAATGCCAAATTCTTTTGCAGTCGCTTTAACTATAGGTGCAATCTTCTTATAATGAATGTGACAAATGTGTGGAAAGAGGTGATGTTCTATCTGAAAATTCAATCCTCCAGCGTACCAACTTAAGAGAGTACTTCCATTGGCATAGTTTGATGTAGTCTCCAACTGGTGCACTGCTGGGTGAACATCCATATGACCTTCTTCTGATGGTAAATCAAACTTCAAATCCTCCATAACGTGAGCTGGCTGGAATATAGCAGCTAAAATCAATCCAGATAACATGTGTCCCAGAATGAATCCAGTTAGAATTACTCCCCATGATATTACTGGCGTAAGCACTATTGTAGGAACTATAAAGAACACAATCCAATACATAACCTTCCAAAATATCATTTTCCCAACCTCTGCCTTGTATGTTGTATTCTGGCCTTTTACCAAATCCATTTTTTCATATCTAGCCAATTGTATGAAGTCTTTCGCTGTTATCCAAAACACAGTCATTAGCGAATAAAAGAACCATGCATATATATGCTGTAATCTGTGAATAGGCTTTCTTTCTGCATGTGGAGAAAATCTTAGAAATGGAGGCGTTTCTATATCTTCATCATACCCATCAATATTCGTGTATGAATGGTGAAGTACATTGTGTTGAATTCTCCAGGTAATACTGCTACCTCCTACTGCATCTACATACCTTGACACTATATTATTAACCCTAGGCTTATCTGAATAAGCCCCGTGATTGGCGTCATGCATTATGCTCAGACCTATCCCTGCTTGTCCCACCCCTAAAAGAATGTATAGCATAATTACTACCCAAGGACTAGTAATAGCTCCAAACCACAAAAAGCCTATTGGTATAAGATAAAAAACGGTAAGAACTGCTGTCTTCAGGAACATAGCTGAATTGGCCTTTTTACTGATGTTATTCTCTTCAAAATAGCCTTCTACTCTTGACTTTAATGTTTGAAAAAACTCTTTATCTTTCTTTCTATCAAATCGAACTGGTTTCATATAAATCCTTTTAATTAGAGTACAAAAGTAGGAGTATTTGCGGCTGGTATTATCACAAATAAAACCTTCTTATGAAGATCCGCTATTTAACTTCCTCCAATACGAACGCCTTGTTTTATTAAAATTATACATATTGATTAGTCGCTTTTTAGGTAAATGCTATTCAAATTAATCAAACTAAGCCCCGATTATATAAGGGAAATAATACTTTTACGCACTATTAACCACCCGAAAAATGAAATTCTATTTTACTTGTATCTTAAGCATTTTCATGCTTAACTTAGTCTCACAAGAAATTCTTACAGATTCTATTTCTGAAGCATTCGTCTTCGAGAACAGAATACAAACCCCTCTTTCTCAAAAAGCTGCGAGTGTAACTGTTTTAACAAGAAAAGAACTACAAGAGCTCCCTGGTGTCACTGTGGCTGATAAATTACACAATGTCAACGGACTCGATTTAAGATCTAGAGGACCTCATGGTGTTCAAACTGATATTGGACTTAGAGGCAGTTCCTTTGACCAGGTGCTCGTTTTAATCAACGGAATAAAGCTAAATGACGCCCAGACAGGCCATCATGTTATGAACCTACCTATCGACCTAGAAAGTATCGACAGAATAGAGATTCATTTCGGAAGTGCCTCTAGAGTTTTTGGACAAAACGCCTTTGCTGGAGCCATTAACATCATTACTAAAATTTCTGATGATGACTTTATTAAAGTCAAACGAGGCGCTGGAGACTTCAATCTTCGTTCCGATGGTGTCGTTATTAATGTAGCCACTAAAAACTTCAAACAAAGCATCTCAGGAGAATTCAATTCTTCTGATGGATACAGATTTAATACTGACTACAAAATCATGAATGGCTTATACCAGTCTGAGCTTGATTTAAAAGGGCACAAGCTAAACGCTATGCTGGGATATACTTCTAGGAAATTCGGTGCTAATGGGTTTTACGCAAGTGAAGATTATAAAGACCAATATGAGGAGGTAAGGACTATCCTTTCCTCTTTATCGTATTCTCCGCGATTAAAGAACGCTGAGAACAACATCGTGTTAAGAGGATACTGGAGAAACAACTTAGATGACTATGTGTTCCTTAGAGAAAATCCTAGCTACTTCAATAATATTCACACCAACAACCAATATGGATTAGAAGTGAATTCGACATTCAAAACTAAATATGGAATTTTAGGCTTAGGAGTAGATGCTCAATTGGTGAAACTAGAAAGCAACAACCTAGGGGAAAGAGAACGGACTGTCGTTACTGGTTTTCTAGAGCATAAATTTCAATTGGTTTCCGGAAAAGTAAACATCACTCCCGGAGTTCAAGTTAACCAATTCAGCGATTTCGGAATCAACTACCTACCTGGAGTAGATGCTGCTTACTTCATTTCTCCTAATTCAAAAATATACGCGAGTGTAGGCCAAACGTTCAGAGTGCCTTCGTATACGGACTTATATTACTCAAGCCCTGCAAACGGAAGTAACCCTGACTTAAAACCAGAAACCGCTCTCTCTCAGGAGATTGGGTACAGAAGAAAACTATCTCCCAAAATCAATTTGGATTTGGCAGTTTTCAATAGAAGCTCTTCGGACCTTATAGATAGAATTAAAAATACTACTCCTGACTCGCTTTGGATCCCATACAACATCTCTAAATTAAGAACTTCTGGAGTTAGCTCAAACATATCATACAACAATCCTCAATCTTCAATTCTTAAACAAGTAAGACTAGGCTACACCTACCTGGATTCTGACATAGAGATAAATGAGGGAATCACGTCACGGTATGCTTTAGAAAACTTGAAACATCAACTAACAGCAGGTATTACACTGAACTACACAAAGAATCTTTCTCATACTATTTCATACAGATATGCCGATAGATTAAATCTAGATTCTTATGGTTTGTTAGACTCTAGGATAAACTTCATGCTAAAAGGAAAGCTAAACATATTCGTAGACGTTACCAACATTCTAGCTATTGAATATAAAGAAACCAATCTAGTAAGAATGCCTGGAAGATGGGCTTCTGCTGGAATTAGCTATAAAATTGGCCTCTAGGTTTCTGAAGAATTAGTTTAGCGCTAATAGGTTTATGCTAAAATTCATCAATTCATTTTGAACCCTTCTTACCTTTACGTGTACTTTAGGAATAGATGAATATAACAGCATATTTAAAAGCCGCAGTTCTTTCGCTCATTTTAACAGCTACATTTAACTCTACTGCCCAGTCTATTTTAGAAGGCATAGAGCGAGATGAGCCGTCTGATGACAATGAAGTTCAACTCACTAATGAAAGCCCTGAGGGACTATTATTAGAGTATGAGATAGAACGCACCAAGAACTTCTCCAATGGCTACAAATCAACAAACCGAGCAACTATAGATAATCTAAATACGATATCTAACAGAGCACAATTATCTCTAGCGGAAACTTATGAGGCGCATTACATTCAGTATAAACAGAGTGGTTTTACGAGTGCAGGATTAGAATTTTTAAAGATTGCGGAGCAAAACACGGAGAATAAAGCTGAATTGTATACCGACTTTATAGCCTGTTCTCATGTGCTTAAAAAAGAGCTGCTATTTGATAAGTACACCTCCAAACTAAGAAACTCTGGGTTTATTACCAATGAGGTATTGGAATACAATAAAAATGTATTGCGAAGCATAGAAAACAAAGCAAGTTTTATAGTGACCAACGGATGGGAAGACACCTACCCCCTGCTTAGCTTATTAAAACAAGAGAATAAAACAGCTACTCAAATAATTAACGCAGAATGGATTTTAGATCCTGAATACAGAAAACTTATCGCTACCAGACTGGGAACTTCTAACCCCAACTTTAATGAAAATCCTTATGACTGGATTCTCACAGTAAGCCAATCAAGCTCCTCTGCTATTTACTTCACTCCTACACTTCCTCACTCTGCTCTCCTTAAAGCACAGGAGTCATTAACACCTATAGGAATTGTTTTTAGCATCAACCCAATAACAGCTGCGGAGCAAAAAAGACAGTGCGTGAATGCTTGGAAAATGTTCTCTAAAGTTGAATTAATCTCTAATTCAGATTTATGTACAAACTACATATTGATTTTTTCAGTGTTAGAGGACTTGCTGGCCAAGGACAAATCGGAGAAAGGAACTTTAAATCAAGTCTTGACCTATAAAAAACAGCTCTTGAAAAAATATCCAGCGCTGAAATAATGGCCGTGAAGGATATATATAAAGAGCTTTCTGACGAAGAGCTTATGGACTTAGTGAAAAAATCTGATTCTAATGCTTTTAGCGCTATCTATGATAGGTATGCTAAAATGACTCTTAATTTTTTCTATAAAATGCTATGGAAAGACAGAGAGAAAGCAGAAGACTTCGTTCAGGATCTGTTCATGAAAATCGTCAACAAACCAGAGCTTTACAACTCTTCTAGACCATTTAAAACATGGCTCTTTAGTGTAGCCAATAACATGTGTAAGAATGAGTATAGGAAAGCGGAAGTAAGAGTGAATGCTGCTCCAGAGATATTCGCCAGCGCTATCACCAAAAGCTCGAATACAGGAGATAAAAGGATAGACAAGGATGCTTTCATCGGGGAATTAGATGACGCGCTGAAAGAGATGGACCAAGTAAAGCGGTCTACCTTTATTATGAGATTCAAGCAGGGCCTGAGTATTAAAGAAATAAGTGAAGTCCTTGAATGCAGTCAAGGAACGGTAAAATCACGAATATTCTACACAGTTAAACATCTGAACAAAAAACTAGGACACTTTAAAAACATAGCCTGCTTAACACTTCTTCTCAATACATTAATCTGATAAAATGGATAACGAATTTACATATGACCCAGAAGATTTAGAGAGGCTCTTAAAAGAGATGTCTTTCAGCCAGCTGCTGCCCGAAGAGAAAGCATTCGTTCTGCAGTTTGTAGAAAATGACCTGGAGTACGATTCTATGAGAGAAACGCTGGAATCGTTAATTGTTTTGCCCTCGTTGGAAGAAACTATTTCTCCTCAAGCTACTACAAAAGAAGCTTTGATGGCTGCTTTTAGCGCTAAAACAGCAGAGAATCAAAAAGAAGAAAGAGAAGAAAAAACAGGTTTCTGGGCTTGGTTGTGGAATACGAATAAAACGATTCTATATAGACCAGGATTTCAATTGGCCTCACTAGCGCTAGTGCTGGTCTCTGTGTTTTACATAGCTACTTTCTCCCCTACTGACAGGACAGCTCAAGTCATCGAAAAAGAACCTTCTCTTAAAGAAAATACTACTAACGAGAGTAAAAAAGAAGAGAAGAAAATCACCATAAAAAGTGTTACTAAAGAAGAAGTAAAAGTAAAGGCTATTGAGCTAATCACAGAACCTGTTACAACAGTTTTAGAAACAGACCTAGAAGAAAGCACCCTAGATTTTAATGAAG
>Ga0208903_1000769_pt1 | contig 21849 bp, 25 predicted proteins | sample AntAceMetag02UKJ_FD_184769 | JGI IMG/M metagenome (GOLD analysis project Ga0208903, IMG submission 184769) | Saline lake microbial communities from Ace Lake, Antarctica - Antarctic Ace Lake Metagenome 02UKJ (SPAdes) (version 2) | ecosystem: Environmental > Aquatic > Non-marine Saline and...
AAGATAACCTCCTACTGTAAAACCTTGGGGTAGGGAGGTTATTGGAGTATTTTCTAAATCAAGAGAACCCCCTACTGTTAAGTCTTTAGGTAATGCGGTGATAGGAGTATATGATAAATAAAGAGCACCTTTTACTTTTAAGCCTTGGGGTAGGGAGGTTATTTTAGTATTTCTTAAATAAAGAAAACCTCCTACTGTTAAATCTTGAGGTAGGGAGGTTATTGGGGTATTACTTAAATCAAGATCCCCTTTACTCCCATCTTTTATGTATTGTTGTACTTTCTTTTGCATAGCAATTAAAAAGTTCTTAGAACGTTCCTCAGGGGAACGTCTAGGGACTAGGATTTTATTTTCTAAGAGATCTATTAATTTTATCATTATATATAAATTTTACCTTTTACTCCAGGTACCATTTGTTCGATTTGTTCTTTATTATATTTTTTAGAAAGTGGGGTATTTCTTAAATCAAGATCACCTACTACTGTTAAACCTTGAGGTAGGGAGGTTATTTTAGTCCTATATAAAATGAGATCACCTCCTACTGTTAAACCTTGGGGTAATGAGGTTATTTTGCTCCCATATAAATCAAGATCACCTCCTACTGTTAAACCTTGGGGTAGGGAGGTTATTGGGGTATTTCTTAAATCAAGATAACCCCCTACTTTTAAATCTTGAGGGAGGGAGGTTATTTTAGTATTTCTTAAATCAAGATTACGTCCTACTTTTAAATTTTGAGGTAGGGTGGTTATTGGTGTATTAGCTAAATCAAGATCACCTCCTACTGTTAAACCTTGGGGTAGGGAGGTTATTGGGGTATCTCTTAAATAAAGATAACCTCCTACTGTTAAACCTTGAGGTAGGGTGGTTATTGGTGCACCTGTTAAATTAAGATCACCTTTACTCCCATCCTTAATGTATTGTTGAATCTTCTTTTGGGTAGCAATTATATAATTCTTAGAGCGTTCTTCAGGGGAACGTCTAGGGACTAGTATTTTATTTTCTAAGAGATCTATTAATTTTATCATTATATATAAATTTCACCTTTCACACCAGGTACCATTTGTCTAATTTGTTCTTTACTATATTTTTTAGAGATGGGGGTATTAGTTAAATCAAGAAATCTTCCTACTTTTAAACCTTGAGGGAGGGAGGTTATTGGGGTATTAGTTAAATCAAGATTACGTCCTACTTTTAAATCTTGGGGTAGGGAGGTTATTGGAGTGTTTTTTAAATAAAGATTACCTCCTACTGTTAAACCTTGTGATAGAGAGGTTATTGGGGTATTATCTAAATCAAGATAACCTCCTACTTTTAAACCTTGAGGGAGGGAGGTGATTTTGCTCCCATATAAAACAAGATTACGTCCTACTGTTAAACCTTGAGGTAGGGAGGTTATTGGGGTACCGTATAAGTCAAGAGTACCTTTACCTCCATCCTTCATGTATTGTTGTACCTTCTTTTGAGTAGCAATTATATAATTCTTAGAACGTTCCTCAGGGGAACGTCTTGGAACTAGTATTTTATTTTCTAATATGTCTATTAATTTTATCATTATATATAAATATTACCTTTTACTCCCGGTACCATTTGTTTGATTTGTTCTTTACTATATTTTTCAGAGATGGGGGTATTAAGTAAATAAAGATCACCTCCTACTGTTAAGCCTTGGGGGAGGGAGGTTATTGGGGTATTACTTAAATAAAGATTACGTCCTACTGTTAGATCTTGAGGTAGGGAGGTTATTGGAGTGTTTTTTAAATTAAGACTACCTCCTACTGTTAAACCTTGTGATAGAGAGGTTATTGGGGTATTATCTAAATCAAGATAACCTACTACTGTTAAACCTTGAGGTAGGGAGGTTATTAGAGTATTTCTTAAATCAAGAGAACCTCCTACTGTTAAACCTTGAGGTAGGGTGGTTATTGGGGTATTACTTAAATAAAGATCATCTCCTACTGTTAAACCTTGAGGTAAAGAAGTGATGGGAGTACCCTTTAAATCAAGATCACCTTTACTTCCATCCTTAATGTATTGTTGGATTTTCTTTTGGGTAGCAATTAAATAATTCTTAGAGCGTTCTTCTTTGGAACGTCTAGGGACTAGTATTTTATTTTCTAAGAGATCTATTAATTTTATCATTATGAAATTCCTATAATACTAGTATATTCTTTTATATTATCCTTTGAAATTTGTTTATCTTTTCCATCATACCCATCAATTTTCCCATTATCTAATACCGCCAAAGCAACAACTACTAAATTCTTCCAAGTTTTTGGAAATTTATCCTGAAGTTGATTTATCATTTGCTGTGACTTTACTTTAACATAATAAAAAGTTACATTATTTGTATAGTAATAATCATTAAAGTGATCGGGGGCTTTATATGTTGTACACCATGAAGAATCTTTTCCATCATCCCCACAATCTCTAAATGCAAATTGGGATAATCCAAGTTTACGAGATGCTTCGTGGGTGTGAGGGGACATTATTAATAGGTCTGAATTCTCTAATACAGTATCGTAGTCGGATTCAAGTTCTCGGGTAGATATGTTTTCTCCTGAGTTGTTTATTTGGTCAACTTCGTCTTGAAGGGCCTTAAAGGATTTAATTTGGTAAATATCTTTGGTTTTTGTTTTACCTTTTTCTAAGAGTGTATTGAACTCTTCAATGGTGTTTCTTAAATCATCTATATCTGTAATTTGTTTTTCTGCCCATTGTTTTGCTATCCACCCTACATACTTACGTGTTGGGGAAGGGTCTATATCAGTTAATATTTTTAACTCCTCTTGGGTTAGTTTACCGGATTCAACATATTGTTTTGCCTGTCTTACGTTTTCTAATATTGAATGTTTATTTTCAATTAAGAGTTTTGAATAATTAAATTTCATATTGTTGTTTTTTATATATAAATAGTACCTTTAACTCCAGGTACCATTTGTTCGATTTGTTCTTTACTATATTTTTTAGAGATGGGGGTCTTACTTAAATAAAGATAACCTCCTACTTTTAAATCTTAAGGTAGGTAGGTTATTGGGGTATCTTCTAAATAAAGAGAATCTCCTACTGTTAAACCTTGGGGGAGGGAGGTTATTGCAGTATTATGTATATCAAGATAACCTCCTACTGTTAAGCCTTGAGGTAGGGAGGATATTGGGGTATTTCTTAAATCAAGATCACCTTTACCCCCATCCTTTATATACTGTTGCATTTTCTTTTGAATAGCAATTATATAATTCTTAGAGCGTTCTTCTTTGGAACGTCTAGGGACTAGTATTTTATTTTCTAAGAGATCTATTAATTTAATCATTATGTTATTAATACCCTCTATTTTTTATATGTAAGTTGATTGAGGTGGTCCATATATAAATATGACTATTAGTTTTTATCTTAATATAGTAGCTGTACAATCAACCGTACAATTAAGTCACCATGTTAGACACTACTATAAAAGATAATATAATTAATTTTTTTCTGTACTACTTACCGTGTTGTGCAAGTACTTCTTTAACTGCATCTCGGGCCACTTCCCAAGATACAGTACCAGATTCATCTTCATATTGCACAGGGTCAGGTCTACCAAGTTCAATAAATGCTTCAATACGTTCTACTGAAGAAGCTGATTTGTAATCGCTATTACCACTTGGGTAGGGTTTGTAAGAGGTGTTTGTACGTCTGTATACCTCATCAAATTCTAGTCCTAGTTCTTCACATAAAACTAAACCGTCTTTTAAGATATCTAATTTCATACCTTGTAAGTAAGGTGTAAAATAACCTACTCGTTCAGCATCCCAGTTACCTTCTCTAAAGGCTTTATCATCTGCATCTCTAAACTCCTGTCTGCAGTCTGGGTAAACTGAAAAATCTCCCGCATGAATTCCTAAAGCAATATCACAGGTTTCTCCTGTACGGTTTGCTATCGATAATGCTACTGCTTGGGTGATAGAAGCAAATATTTTATTACGGTTAGGAACAACAGTTTCTTTCATGTTGCTATTTTCATAATGTCCCTCCGGTACATCTTTACCTCCTTCTACTAAAGCTGAATCTAGTAAGTCTGCTAATCCGTCTAGTTTAATTTGACGGTAATTAATTGTATTGTAGTTTAACCCCACAATTGTGATTGTCCCTAATTGATCCTGTTCTATTCTTTCTACATTACCATTTAGATAGTTAACTAATGATTGAGCTCTTTCTAACTCTACTCTGTGTTTTTGACCGTAGTCGAATGAAATACCTGTTACAGTATCATATTCTTTTAATGCTCTAAGTAGTAAAGTGCTACTATCCATTCCTCCTGAAAGGCTAACCACGCAATGTTTTTTTGTTTTACTCATTTTATTTAAATTTATAACTGCCAGGTATTCTTAAACGTATAGGCGAACGCTTCTTTATTTTCTATCCCTCAATGGTTGTCATTGACAACATCTCTTTTTGAATATCTTCCCAACGATCTGTATACTCTTTAAGAGTATAGCTTTTACTTTCCCCATTATTTAGTTTTTCGTTAGCCACTACTTTTAAAGCATGGTTAAAATTAGACGGATAACATACGGTTTTAATATACTCCGTACTTTTTTCTCCTTTAGTAACTCTTTCGTATACTGTATAACCTCCTGATTGAGATTTAGCAATAAAGAAAGGTTCCATTACTAGGTCTTGAATAAGTGTATCCCCGGCAGGGATTGAATTAGGTTTTCTTAACATATCTATAGCTTTTATTTATATTATTGTACGGATTTTTTAGCTGAGTATTAATTCTTTTAGGTCTTCTTTTGATAGAACCCCCACTTTTGTTAGTCTTGTTCCGTCCTCTCTAATCAATACGGTATGGGGTATGTTTCTAACTCTATATTTGGCTGCTAAACCATTAGTATCTGTTTCAATATCTACGGTTGTAAATTTTACTTGTCCTTCATATTCTTTTGCAACACTGTCAAAGATTGGTGCGTATGTTTTACAGGGTGCACACCAGGTGGCCCAGAACTTAATTATTTCCTTCATTATCTCTTAACTTTATTATAGGTGTCTGCTTTTGAAAATCTTTGAATAGAAGGTGTTACTGTTGAGTAGGTAGTTTTTTGTTTCCTAACTTCTAACCATTCCATTAACTGTGTGTATGTCTGTTTTGATGAGTTTGCCATATTCTGTAGGTTATTTTTATATATTTTAAGATACGAACTATTACGTGTATTTACAACTGTTTTACTCTGTACTTCTTTAGAGAATTTTATTAATTTCTTCCCAATTTTTGGACCAGTCTAAGTTAAGTGAGAAGGTTTTTGATTTGTGGGTCCTCCACTCTTTATCGGATTCTAGAGTGGTGGGTGGATTTATGCCTTTCACAGTATTGGGGTGTAGTATTCTATTGGAAAAATCAATACCCGCATTTATATGTTTTTTTCTTGGCTTTACAAGATATAATGGCTAGTCTTTTCATTCTATTTATAATAATCTTTCACTCATAACTATATTACATTAAAGGAAAAAGGTCGTAGCCGTATTCTTCTATCCAATCGTATATACTACGTTTATTACCTAATTGATACTTATGCTCTAAAAACGTTGAATTTTGTTTATGTAGCTTACTTAATATACGTTCCCTAGTATCGATATCAAAATTAAATGTGGGTTGTTTTATAGATTTTCTCTGTGAATGGTCATACAGATGATATATGGGAGTATCCTTATAATTTACTACATCATATCCGTTTGTGTAGGAGCGTAATGTCATATCTAATTCTTCGAATTGCCAACCGGCATATGGATCGTAACCTACATTTGCTAACCAGTATATGTCGCTGATGTGATATCCACCGGCACCTAATGATCTATAGTAATCGCCTTTGTTTTCGATTGCTTCAGCGGTGAATCTAAATTTATAATTACAATGAATGTCACTTTTTAAAACGTTTACCATATGTTGGTTGTGCTTGCTATAAGTATCTACACCATCTTTTGAAGTATACACTTTAGGGTAACAGGTAATTAAGCAATCCCCATCGTAATTATCAACAGCGTCTACCATTATTTTATCCCACCCCTTATCAAACCTAGTATGAGCATCTATACATAAGTAGTATTTGTGGGATGGTTTTATATATAAATGAGCGTGTGCCCTAACTTGAGTTACGTTTCGTGTTTTATCTTCTCTTACGTTTACTAATGTTACATTATCTGGGAATTGTGATTGTTGCCACATACCTTCTTCGAAGTCCTGATTATATATTACTATGTCTAAATTATTTGGTTCGTTGGCTTTGTCTAATAAATCGTTTACCGTATTAAGTAAGTCATTGTCTAATCGACAAGCTATAAAAACTAATATTGTTTCCATTCTGTAATTGACTTGTAAAATTTGTTATTAGGAAAATTATCCCATTTTATTTCGTGAAATTTATTTTTATTGAATAGGGGGTCGCAACTATAATGTGCTATGTGGTGTGATTCTTTTAATTCATTTATGTTTGGGTAATAACAATTTTTACCGTCTACCATTTTAATTTTACTATTGTGACATGCCACGTTAAGCCCATACATTAAAGCCCACCAGCTATGGCTAGTATTAGGATATTCGTCACTCACTTTGATTGATGTTTCTACTGCTTCGTGGTAGATTTTGTCAAATACTTTTTTCTTTAATATAACATTAAAACCTCCATTCATGTACTGATAATCATTGTGGTGTAAGTATTTGTGAATAATATTTCTATTGTCGCTGTTTACTTTTAAATGCCAATTTTCGTATGTAGCGTCTACAACTACTTCGTTATCACTAGGAAGGTAACCATCATATTTTTTTAAATGAAATAAATCAGCATCTATTATTTCTAGGTATTCTTCATCATCTACATCTCTTGTAACTTGGTAAGCTGCTGTGAATACATTATTAACTATATATCGAGGTTCAGTAAAGTTAAACATATCTAAAACGCTATCTACTAGTTTATGTGGTAGGCGTAGCCCCCAATCTAATTCCGTTGTTATTGCGTCGCTTTTATAATTGCGATTTACGATAGGAATTATAGCTTTACTATGAGCATCTTCTCCGTACACTTTAAAATGGTTAAATTCGAATAAACTTATTTGCCACTTAAAATGATTTGTTGCTACAGCACAAGGAATACTAATCATTAATGTAAGAGTAGTTTTTTAACTTGTAGTGTACATAAAAATTAACATAGTCTTTACCCTCAAATGGTTTTATTCTACCATGCTCACATACTGCTGATTCGTAAAATACCATATCTTGTGGTTCGAAGAATATTTCATTTGTTTCGCCGTCATGTCCTTTTATTTGTAGTGCCCAGTCATCACCGAATTCTTTATAGCCGCACCCGCAACGTAAATCTTTTGACATCATTATTATAGCACTAATTTGGTGTGTTTCAATTCTATCAGTATGTAAGATTAAACTACTATTTTTATGGTAATTTCTAAACCCATATATGAATGTTTTTTCTAATTCTTTACCACACCAAGCTTCTAATTTAGGTAATAAGTAATCGTGTATCTTATTTGTTAAATTAGGTATTTCCCATATAGGATAAATTGTTGATGAACCGGGTTGAGTAGTATCTTTACCAGCATATTCCTCTTTATAACTTTTATCGGCTACACTTATTATTCCTTCAACACATTCATTAAATAGTTTATCATCAAATTTAAATACTTCGAAACCATTTTTTGTTAATTTAGGGAAATCTAATGCTGATGAAAATGTGTGGGATTTTTTAACCATATGTTCTTGTGCTAATCTATTGTCTTCTGCGCCGTTCCAATCATTTTCTCTAATCCAAGCAGTAATAATATATTTTTTTCCTTTTATAATAGGTTTTCCTGCATGTAATACATCATTATTTACTTTACCGTCTATCATGTTATTCCATAGTAAAGCTTTACCTTTAGTAGGTTTAAACGATTGTTTTAAAATAGAAAATTCTGTTTCACCACCTTCCAAACCATCATTTAAGTAAATCATTAGTGTTTGCGTTCGATTACCTGATGATAAGCAGTGCTGATTATAATGTTCGCCTAAAAAGAAGTCATAGTGGGGTTTGAATTCTTGTCCTACTTTATATAATTGTCCTTGTAATGCTTCTATTTTGGCTGTTCTAATTCCTAAAGTATTTGCTATTTTTTTACTTAGTCTTAACACTACATCATTATCAGCAGGTAAATTACAAGTGGTTGAAGTTCTTGAACTATCAACTACAGCTTTTTTTGTAGCATCAGCTACAGTGGAAGGTTGATTATTTGCCTTTATTAATTTAATTAAAGCATCACAATCTTGTGTATTTAAAAAATCGTTTAATTCTATAATCATTTAGTAAGATTTATGTATTAATGTAGGGTAGTCTATGCTTTAAAAATTTCTTCTATTTTATTCATAACTTCTTTAAAATCCACCCATCACATGGTAAACAGTCTTCTGATGTTCTTAATCCTATATCTATTCCTGTTACTGTAATAATTTTTGGCATAGGTATAAATAGTTACTTAACTGTGTTTGCTTTTACTCTAACTTCATGCCACTTTACTCTACCGTCTTCTACCGCTTTTTTTATGTTTTTTTGATGGCCATTCAAAAAAGCTGTCCCACTTTTTACCTCAATGAGATGAACAGTAGTTGTTTCTGGTTTATCCAAATCTGTAAAGCCTAAAAAATCAATAGGTTTACCTAAATGATGAGTATTTTCCGGAGGTATAGGGAAAACATCTATAAAGGGTACAAAATTCTCAATAGTTAATCCCCACTGCACAGAACCTGATCTTTTTTTAGCATCAGCAGATATTTTGCTTTTCTGTTTATCAAACGATACTTGCTGCTGTATTAATTCTCTCTTAAGTTTTTTTACTTGTATTATAAGGAATACTACTACACCTAATAGTGCAGCAGATACCAGTATATATAGTATATACATAATAATTAATTTAATTTACCCATCACAGCTTAAACAATCTTCAGATGTTCTTGATCCTATATCTCCGTTTATTACTGAGTCTGTTCTTAGGTAATATAGTGTTTTTATTCCTAACTTCCAAGCTTGTTGGTGAACTAGGTTGATAAATCTTGGACTATCTGTTGGATCAAAGGCTAAGTTTAAAGATTGTGTTTGATCAATGTATTTTTGTCTAACTGCTGCTTGTTCTACCAAAGCAAGTTGGTTTATTTCAGCAAATGTTAAGAATACCTCTTTATCCTCTACTGTCATAATATCTTCAGGTAGATTAGCTACAGAACCTCTATCTTTCATGATTTGATCCCAAACTTCTTCTGTATTATGCCCTTTTTCGTCTAAATATGACTCTAATGCTGGATTTTTTCTAATAAAAGTTCCTTTTGCTGAGTTAAAGGTATAAACGTTTGCTGGTACTGGTTCAATTCCTGCTGAAACTCCCCCTGATATAGTGGAATTTGATACTGTTGGTGCGATAGCCAGTAAGTGACTATTTCTCATTCCAGTTCCTTTGCACCATAACGGCTCTCCATACTCATCTGCTAGTTTTCTTGAAGCTGCTTCTGCTTTATTTTTAATATCCGAGAATATTTGATGTGTGTATGATGTTGCTGCTATCGAATTGAAAGGTATTCTTTCGTTTTGTAAAAATGTATGCCATCCTAATACTCCTAATCCAAGTGCTCTTCCTTTTTTAGCAGATCTTGCTGATCTTATCAAGGAATCTCTTCCAGAGGTCTTTGCTAGAAATTCCTCTAGTACTCCATCTAAGAAATAAATTGCTGTTTCTATCAAATCTGTATTTTTCCATTCGTGCCATTTCGTTAAATTTACTGAGGATAGACAACAAATAAAGGAATGTTCTTCGTCGGTAAATAATGTAATTTCCGAACAGATATTTGTCATCGTAACTTCAAGGTTATTTCTCGTATATGCAGGAGGATTGTCATTATTAACGTTATCCTTAAACATAATATAGGGTTCTCCTGTTTCTACTCTAGACTTAAGTATCTCTACCCATGTCTCCATTGCCTCCGGTACTCTCCTGTCGAGTTTCTCCATAAAGCTATCATCCACTACAACGCATTGGTGTAGGTTTAGACACTGTCTATTAGGATCTCCTTTAGGTCTTCTAATTTGTAAAAATTCTTTAATGTCTGGATGATTTATATCTAGGTTAACTGATGCTGCTCCTCTACGAACTGCGCCTTGGTTAGTTGCTATGATAGTAGAATCGTAAATCTTAGCCCAAGGTATTACACCTTCTGACTGTCCCATTTCTAAGGTTCCGATTTTTTGACCTCTACCTCTAACTTTAGATAATCCAATACCAACTCCACCTCCTAAGGAAGTCAATCTCATGAGTTCAGCATTGGTCAAGCCAATACCTCGAATTGAGTCGGGGGTATCAATTCCGAAACATGAGATTGGTAATCCTTTATCAGTTCCTGTATTTGATAGAACAGGTGAGGCTAAATTTAACCACCCTTTCCACATATACCTGAAGAATTTTGGTGCTAAATCTGGTCGATCTAGTCTTTTAGCTACCGTATCAGCTACTCTCTTGTATGCTAATTTTGGTGTTTCATTTGGTAGTAAATACCCTTTTGATATTGTTGCTATTGAAACTTCGTTCATCCATTCCGGATAGTCTTTTCCTGCTTCCCAATTGGAAGTACTTATTACTGCGCTCATGTTTTATATTTAAAATGCTAAATCCCAATCCATATGTCCTTTACTATAATTTGTAACCCTGCTTGCAAAGAAGTCTGTTTGCTGTTTACCTGCAATTACTGCGTCAAACCATTTCATTGTCTTTAATGCTCCTTTGTCAATTTCTGTTGAGGGTATTAATGGTTTTAGTCCTAAGTCCCCCATTTTGGTGTTTACTCTATGTTTAATAAAATTCTTAAGCTCTTCTCTGGTAAGATTCTCTAAATCTCCCATTTCAAAGACTTTGTCTATAAAGTCATATTCAAGTTTTATAGCAGCTGTTGCTGCTTCTCTTATATCCTGCTCTAATTTAGCTGTTTTAAATTCTGGGTGTTCTTTCATTAATGTTCTAAATAACCAACAGCCTGCTTCTGAGTGTAGAGATTCATCTCTTACTGACCATTCTACTATCTGTCCAACACCTTTTAGTTTGTTTCTCATCTTAAATGAAAGTAACACTGCAAAGGAACTAAATAAGTTAACTCCTTCTGTGAAAGCAGAGAAGATAGCGAGAGAGACAGCTCTTTGGTGCCAATCCGGAGATTCGTGTGAATCTCTAACATCCATTAGATGTTGAATTTTTGCCATTGTAGCTTCATCCTCCATAAACTCCGCAAAATTATCCAAACCCAGCTGTTCGTTTAATAATGAATAAGCTTCTGCGTGTATTGTTTCAAAAGATCCGAAAGTTACCGCCATTGCAATGACTTCTGGTTTTCTAAACCATTTTGTAACTAAATTAGTCCAGTAGTCATTTACTACTGTTTCGGTTTGTGCGAATCCTTTTAAGATTCCCCCAATAAGGTTCTTTTCATGATCTTTTAGGTTAGAATTCCAGTCTGTTACATCTTGTGACATTGGTATTTCTGTGTGTAGCCAGTGGGCTTGTTGCTGTCGGAGCCAGTAGTCGAATGCTTGGGGATATTCAAAGGGCTTGTAAACAATTCGTTCCTGTAAAAGACTCATATGTACTTATATATTTGAAGTTAAATTAGATGGGAATATCCTCTTGGTTATCTCTCGGGGACGTTTTAATAAATAGAATATATATTCTACTTTTGTCTGGTTTTTTAATAACTTTATTATAGTAATTTCTGTAGCGCTTCTGATGTTAGATTGTATTTAGGTTTAGCGGCTTCTGCTAATAGATCATCTAAGTCTGTTTTACCTTTAAATGATATATGTCCGTTATTGGTATCCATGTTTATGTCGTAAGTCATTCCGTCTATACCGTATCTGTTTTTCATAATATGAATTCGACCAGTTCCTAATACTTTATCTTCTTTCATCCTAGATAAGGATAAACATACATCGGCTACCATCATCTTATCATACGATCCTGCAGCTTTATCTCCTTCTATTATTGAATCTTTAGCTCCCATACGGTTAACCTGTGAAGGTGTTAAGATTGGTATTTTTAATTCTTTGGCTAATCCTTTAGTTGCGATAAAAACATCATCGATTTCATCTTTTCTTTCGGCGAATTTACCTCTTGAAGGTGCTCTTAGGTAATCAACATAATCAATGACTACTAAGTCTGGTTTATGCCCCATATCGGTACATTTCTGTATATGAGACTTAATAGTATTTACTGTTGCTCCCTTTGGTGGGTATTCTTTAACAATTAACTTCCCCTTTAGTGCATCTACTGTCTTCTGAACTTCTTTTCTATGTTTGTTTACTTCATCTATAGAATATCCGGTAAAATAACAGTCAAATCGTTTCCCAACATAGTCTTCTCCTAATTCTAAGGTGTAATATATAACATTATACCCTAGTTTTACAGCGTGGGCTCCAGCTGCTACCATAGTCCATGATTTTCCACCTCCTGGGTTACCAAACATGATAATTAAATCTCCTGGTCCGAATCCTCCCTGTATAGCATCATTCATTATAGGCCAAGGTGTTGGGATAGTAGGCCTGTAGTCAACTCTGTATCGAGTCTCTACATCTTTATTGTATTCATGGCCAATGTTTTTATCCATCCCAGCTTTCATTGCCTTTTCAACTTGATTTCTAATCCCGTCGAAATCTCCATCTTTTAAAAGGTCTGCTGATGCTAAAATTGCAGCTTTCATCTCTTGGTTCTTACAAAAGCCTAAAAACTCTTCTTGAATATACTCTAAATCCTCTTGAGATGCTGCGTAAGAGTTTCTAAGCTCTTCTTTTAACGCTACGACTAGTACTTCATTCTCTACCTTCTGAAGTTCTACTTTCAGAACATCCATTGTTACTACTGTATGGTATTTATCAAAGTACCTGATAATTTCATTTATAATCCACTTATGTGAATCCGCATCGAAATAGACATCTGTCAATACATCTCTGGTATTCTGTAGGAATGTTTTGTCTGTTAGTAGAGATCCTAGCACCTTTAATTGGAAACCTTTTCCGTATTGCTGAAGTGATTTAAGTGTCATTTTATAACCTATTTAAATATTGTTAATCCTCTAAAATTTTCCAACCAACCTTCTGTATTTTTGGTGATACCTTCAATCTTATCTGTGTACAGTAAGTGTAGGAATCCTCCTACCTGTAGTGCCGGTATTGGGCTCTTTATTACTTCTAATATATGGTCTTTTTCTTTCTGATCCAACGCTGTAATGTGTAAATCCATTAATTTAAAATTAGTTTCCACACGATCCCATTCGCTTATAATTTTAGGAAAGATTTTTTTTACTTTGGGGTCTGTTAACTTAGCTGCGCAGACATCGTACACATACTCTAATGTTGTGCCGGGTACATTTACCAGGTCAGGGAACTGTGAGATTATAGTCTTTATCCCCAAACCTTTTACTCCTGCTAAATTATCAGAGTTGTCCCCTAAAAGGGCTTTTATAACATTATAGTTTTCAGGAAGAACTTGTAATTCTCCTTGAATGTTAGCAGCTGTTAATAGAAGTTTCTTAACCGGAGCATAAACCTCTACGTTTTCATCTACAAGCTGTAAAAAATCTTTATCTGATGAAATTATGGTAAGTTTCTTATTATTAGACGATGCTGTTTTTGCTAAATATGCTATAATATCATCTGCTTCAAGTTTTTCCATCATAACCTGCTGAACTGGTAAGCATTCTATGTAGTCCTGTGTTCTATACAGTTGTGCTATTAATGCTTCCTGTTCTTCGGCTTTTGTATCGTATAGTCCCCAGTGCGTAATTCGAGATGTTGCTCGATTGGCTTTATAATTCTGGTCTATATTCTTTCTATTAGCAGAACCTCCTTTTCCGTCCCATATTACAAGTACCCTTGTCGGGTCAAAAGTACGGGTTACAAATCCTAATGATCGCAGGAAACCAATTAGACCGCCTACATGGTGACCTAAAGGGTTCATTGCCTTAAGGAGTGAAAAGCTTCGAATTAGCATATTCATAGCATCTATAACTAAAATATGGTCGTTTAACTCTCGGGGTGGGGACTGTTTTAACTTTTTCAGAATATCTGAATAGTCCGTCATTAGTCTAGTAGGTTTGGTGTAATTGTTTCTTCTTCTAAATCTCCTTCTTCAATTAAGTCGAAATCTATTGATCCAACAAGTTTTAACCAGTGCTCTTTATGGGCGTCTCTGTACTTATCGATAGCTTTTTTATCATCTTCAATAAATCCATGAGAGGTCATTACTACTTTCCCTCTAGATTGTACTCCCCCTATGTGGTTCTTTTCAATCTGGATGTTTGTACGTTTGGCAAACTCTACCTGTAAACCATCTTTAACTGCTTTAATCTTAGAAGTGCCCGGGTTTGTAATATTACCGAAGGTAACTACTAAGGTAGCGTCGTACCACATAGACATTCCTCCTTTATTCTGCAGCTTAGGTTGTCCCATTGGATGCTCAGGTTTCATAGTCCATACTTTATTAATAGCTACAAGAGTATTGGTGTAGGGAAAGTTTTCTTTTCTTGATAATAAAATCTTTTGATTTAAATTATTACCAAACTGTGTGGACATCGCTCCCGCATTCCATTCATTGTTATTCTTATTAGAACGAACTGATAGGTCACATGGTATAGAACCGATAGAATCCCAAAAGAAACATAAATCGAAAGGTAAGTTACCTTTAGCCTGCTCATCCATTAAGTCAGCCATATGTACAGCTACTTCTTCAATGGTATTTAAAGATCCTCGGTCTGCATATAGAAAATGTCCTTCAAAATCTACTACTTTACCGTTTTCATCTTTAACTTCATTAAATTGAAGCCCCATCTCCCTTGCATGCTCCCATGACCATTTCATCTCCGAGATAATAAATACCGGTAAGATACCCATTTTCTGTGCACTTACTGCTGCTTCTAATAAAGCAGTAGTTTTTCCTGTGTCAGAATGCCCTCGTAGTAAGGTGATGTGGCCGGTTGGAATACCGGGTAAGGAAGTAATATCTTGAAAAGCTTTAGATAGGGGTATCCAACCCTGCTCTTTAAATTTTACAGATGCTTCTGCAAAGCCTTTCTTTTTTTTAAAATTACCAAGATTAAAATTCTTCTTGATGGCCGCAGATGCGGCCTCCTGTACTTCCTGTTTCTTCGCCATAATTACTCGTTAAATAAGTCGTCAAATTTGCTAACTGTATCCTGTTTTCCAGCAGTAGCAGTCTCTAGACTAAAGTCAGACTTTTTTTGTCCTAGGCTTTCTGGTAATGATGTATCAATATTACTATCTACCGGTTTTGTAACTGTAGTAGTTGTCTCTTCTGTAATCGAAGAAGGGTCTAAGTATCCTTGAAGTTGTTTCTTAATGTAGTCGTAATCATATTGGGTATGTACATCTACTGGGTTTGGTTGAGTCTTCAGCCACAAATCTACTTCTTCATTTTTATCTGATAGAGTAGTTTGTTTAGGTTTAATACGTACAGAAGTTTCAGGGTAAGGGTTACCAGCTGATTGTTCTACCACCATATCCCATCCTTGCATAACATCTGTGAAGTCCCCAATATCTTCATCCTCTGCTAAAGCAAGTAATGCTTTGTATATTGTTACACCGAATCCCCATAAACGTACTCCTTTGTCTTCTTCTCCTCTTACTATAACAGGAGCGAAAACACGAGTTTTAGGGTTTAATTTACCTGATAAGGACCAGTTGTCTTTATCTGATGTCTTCCTAAGTTCTTTTACGAACTCTTCGATTGGGTCTTGTTTACCAAAGTTTGATAAAGCTACCATTGGATACTTTCCAATTCCGTAATGGAATTTTAATTCTTTAAATGGGAACGCAGGGTCATAAGCAGACGGGACAATACGAATTGTCTGTTTACCTAATGAGGGTTTCCAAAAAATAGTTGAATAGTCAGTTTTTTCTGTGTCCTGACTAGTAGAGTTCAAAGCTTCTAGCTTTGCTTTAATTGCATTAATGTCCATATAACTGATTTTAAAATTATAACGTTTATCTAATATAAGAATAATATCTTAAACTACCAACTAGATTTCAATAATACTGTGTAATTTTGTATTTACTCTTTTTAGTTCCGGCCCTTTGGTTAAAAGTACGCAGTTTTTGTAGTCCGCCCAATTAATACGGAAGTTAGAATCTAACTCTCCATCGTTTAATTGTTTGATTAGTGTATTAAGTGCATTAATAGTGTAAAGAGTATTGGACTCTTTTTTGCGATGCACTAAGATAGTATTATCTAGGAATGTACCGACGTTACCGAAGTCCACGTTATAGGTACATATGTATTCGTCTTGGCTCTTTGAGTATAGAACGAATATTTTATTATATATAATCTTATACCTCTCTTGTACTGTCGATAATACTTCGTCTAAAGTATCTTCAGAAGCGAAGGTACAGAATAATTTGTTACTCATATCTTCATTTAAATAAAATGGTTCAATATCGTAGTCGAACCGGGACGTCATAACATCTGTTATCATATATAAATATCTTTGTTGTCTATAAAACTAAATTCTTACTAAATTTAAACTTTACCGGGTAATTGCCACCCGATTCCATTATTCTTTTAATATCTTCTAATGTTTCCTTACCGTCCTCTTTATGAAAGTCAAATAAAAATGCGTCGTAGGTATACAAGACTATCTTGGTTTTCTTATCTTTTAGGTACCTTAATACATCTTTTAATGTAAGTATATTTCTTGCGGTTTCCAACGATTGCATCATATAATTCATTAATTTGGCTGGATGCATTTCTTTTAGCTCTTTGGTAAAAGGTTTGTTTGATATCGGGTTGTACACCACCCCGTCATTTTGGTAGGATTTCCACATATCATCTATGTACTGCTGTACTTTCCGAAATATAGGTAAGTCTTTATGTTCTTCCGGTATTTTACCGTAAATTGCTTGGAAGTTGATTTGTTTTGCCTGTATATACTGCTCTTCTGATATATCTTCAGTCCCAAAGTAGGTTTTTGCTAATTCTCTGTGGGCAGAATCTCCTTTTAATAGGTAATGAATCTGATCACACAATAAACGAAGGTGATACCCATCAAAATCGAGTTCAACAAAATAATCCCCTTGCGGGAAGAAACAGTTCCTGTGCTCTGCACTCTTAGGAATAGCAGCGAAATTAACAGAGTTAAAAGCATTAGTAGGTCTAGATGTGACATTATACAAATTGTATTGGGTTAAAACTATGTTATTTTCCACGTTATATTTAGGGTCTCGTGGTGTAAACAGTTGATTAAATGCATCGTAGTGTATTCCTATTCCGGGCTGTTCTAATAAATAGAATACATTTACTGCGGTTTTGTTATAAAAGTCAAAGCCTGGTGGGATATTTAACTCAATTACGTGTTTAACTTGATTATATATTTTTTCACATGATTCATATAATTTAGATATAGGGATCAACTGGTTAATGTTTGAAAAACCTCTAAATTTATTATAAAAGAAGTTTAAAGTCTCGTTTTCTTTTGAATACTCTAACCTATCGAACTTTACCATGGAGTAAACTAGCGATAAATCTATAGCTTCCTGTAGATTAAAGTGGTAGAGTAGGGTTTTCTTATCTAATGTATACAGTTTACTTGAAGACGAAAGCAGTTTATAGAGACGGTCTTTTGCAATGTTTATACCTTCATCATGATTAATAGGTACTATAAAGCCGTGCTGACTTAAAAGAGGTCTTATGTAGACCGCTACAGTCGTAGTAAGTTTTGGATGGTATAGATCATTGGTGGAGATTACATCTACGTAAACTCCTTCTTTGTCCAACATCTCTAAGTTAAGTAACTTATCTTCTTCTTCTACTATATAAAACATTTTTAATATAACCTTTTATATAATATAAGATAAATTTTCTATTCTACAAACTTCCCATAGTCTTTTATATACTCTTTTAATCCTTTTATAAGATTATTTTGTATTTCTATGGTTTGTTTATTTTTTGTTTCAGCTCCTTGGTAAATATACGGGGGTTTAACCAAGTCCTTGGCTGGTCCTTTAATAACCCAGTTTAATTCTATGCCTTTAATATGAGTTTCTTTTATAAGGTAATAGTACTTGTCTTGTTGTACTTCTATTATCTTTAAATTTCTCCTATCTTGCAGTACATACCTTGTAAAGTATCCACGTACATAATCTCCTTCTTTTGGAGCAATTATATCTAGTGTAAAAGTAAATTCTCTAGTGTAAGGTTCTTCACTAACAATGGTAAGTTCCTTTGTAGTGTTAGAGGGTGTCTTCCCTGTCAGGTACCTATCATTATAAGTCTTTATATACCACCCCACATACGGGGTACCGTCTTTTTTAAAAAGAAAGTCTCCTCTTGAATGTTTAGGTTCACTATATTTTGATTTGGGTATATACATATTTAAAGTCCTATTATTGTTTAAAAACCTAAAGCATTTTTTTGAACAAAATTATTAGTCTCTTCAACATCATCCCAGATTATTTTAGAAGGGTCACCTATGCCATTACCTTTTTTCACGTATATATGTAAATGGTCTAACATTATAGTTGATTGATAAGATTCCGATACTGATCCCATTCTTCCTATAACAGTGGATGCTTGTATTACGGTTTTTCCATTAAATCTTTGTTCACCGGCAAATTTTGTTACATACCCAAGTATCATAATAATGCCCGCATATTGTCCGGTTCCGGTGATTCTAAAGCGTCCTATGGTTGTTGTATCTATTTTCTGTCCTTTTGAATATGGTGCGTTCCAGGTGATTGTTCCCGGGAATGGGCAGTAGACTAAATCTCCTTTTGTTACTAGTACATCCCAGGCTTTATGTAAGGTTATTTTCCCTGTTATCTTATTCTTTCTTGGACTTGTCCAAACTCCTTTTCCTTCGTCATCATTTCGGGTATTTAAATCTTTTTTACCTAATGGGTTTATATATTTAAGCTTAGGCATGGGGACTGCAGCGTACCCTCCTAAGATTTTTTCTGTAAAAGCTTCGTCTGAAAAGGCTGTTAGGTCTAACTCTTCCTTTGTTCCTGTCACGGTGGCGGTGGTAATCATCTGAGTTTTTATATCCGTAACCCATCTTCCGCTTTTGATGCTATTTGAAACCCCTGTCACTAGAAAAGCAATTCTATCTTTGTACTTTTTAGGAATTACTTCGTTAGGTACAAGAAAGGATTGTCCAATTTTAATTCCAGCGATTCCTTTTATCGTGAAGCTTAATTCAAAAGGTATAATACCTGCAGGATTAGTGTTTTGTTCTTTCGTTGTATATTCTACAAAGGAGGTTGTAAAGCTAGTATGGTGAGGAATTATAGCTTTAAGGGCATTAGTATCAAATATTAAAGCATTCAAGTTATTAAATTGATCGTTTGCGCGATGTAAATGCAAAACTAGTTGTTCACCATCTTTTACGTTTACTATAGTTGTTTTTTCAGGGATTCCCTCTGTTTTAATTGGAGAGCCTATATTCTTAGTAACAAGGTGTCTATCCTGTATGCCCTTATTCCAGTTAAGAAGTGCGCCGGTGTCTGTGCCTAAATCTGTGGATCCGTACTGTGCTGATATAGCCATCATTGTGGTAATATTACTACTCAACTTAGAGGTGAAAGATAAATTTTCTAACATAGAATTTAAACCTACTAGGTCTATACTTGACCCACTATTCTTAAGGGCGTCTCCTCTGGGAACTACTTTTCTATCCACTATATAATAAGTAAATTCATCTTCATCATAATGAAAATCAAACTCATTAATCCCCCCCATTGTTTTTTGTATAGTAGCTAATAGTTCTTTAACAAATTTGAATACAGTTGATTGGGTTGGGTGGGGTGTTGTTATAGTCTCATCTAATATCGATAGTATATGATCTATTCCCACGTATATATTAAGTATATCGTTTGAGAATTTACTTTCAACTTTACATTTAGATGCTACTGCATAATTATATTCTGTATTCTGATCTCCTTTAGGTAATACTGCAATGGTAGGGTCTAAAGCGAAATGCTGAAAGTATGTTAAAAACTGGGTTTTTATTTTTTCTTCTTTGTTTCCTGTGTAAAATTTAATAATATTTTCTCCCTCTTGGTCGGTAACCATGTAAATTATATTAACTAATTCTAAAAGGTGATGTAAGGGGATTAACTTTACCCTACTCTCACCGATTGATGTTCCTTTACTGTCAATACTATTCACATCAAATTCTATAAAGTCAAAAGCTTGTTTATTGTTTTCTAAATTACTTTTTATTTTATTATAGTACGTAGGTACATATTTTGTAAGGGCTGCTGCTGCATCTGTCTTTTCCGTATAATTTTTTATAGTAATTAAGTATCGATGAAGGATACTTTTCTTAATCTCCCCATCGTAGAAACTAGTAGGATCGTCGGGGAATTGTTCGGAGAATTGAAATTTCGGTTCAAACGGATCGTATTTAGGTACGGGGGAACTATCAGTGATTATGGTAACACCATCACGTCCTACTTTATATACACCAGAGGGCGGTGTGTCGTCTCCGGTGTTGGGGGATATAATAGTTTGAATAGATTCTATTAACTCACCGGGAGATATTATATCTACACTACAATTATATGTTCCATCTACGTTAAAACTCCAAGAAAAGTTTTTAATAAATCCAAACATTGCATCGTAATTATAGCTTGAATTTTTCTTAAGAGTCTGTATTTTAGATTGTATAACTGATTTGGATTGACCTGTAAAGTAGTCCGAAAATGAGGAGATTAGTGTATTTACCTCGTTATTGTTTCCTACGTACATAGAATGTCCCCATTCTAGTAGGATTGTATACCCTGGTCTTAGGTATATTTGCTCTAAATCATCTAACTGCTCTATAGAGTTAGCTTTAAACTCTACTTTTCCTTCTCTTAGTGTACCAAATTGATTTTTACTTGAAACAGTCATAGAAGTAATTCCTGGCATAGGTCGTTCTCCGTAAAGATTCGATTTTTTATATGCACCGGTATCAGGATCAAAACCAGCCTGAAGTTCCTTGCCTTCGTATAACGTTCCACCTAAAAGTACATTGTTTTTAGCTAATTCTGAGCTATATTTTGGTACTTCTGTGGGTGAAATTACTTCCCCTGTTTTAATAACTTTGGGGATTTCTATGTTAATAGATGAGGAGAGTTTTACCCATCCGGTATTACTATTTAGGTATAGTATATCATCTTTAGTCCTTGTATGTCTCTTACTAATAATATTTTTTCTAGCAGTAAGCTGGTTAATTACTCCTCGGTCTAGCGGTCCACCTATAATAGCACTGTCTATATCAATATTTAGGGGATTAGATATTTTGCTCATTTTACCTTATTGTATTTTCTCTATTAAATAACTCAACTGCTTGTGATTTACTTGCAGGAATTCTTAATTGTACCCCTGGCTGTACTATTAGGGAGGCTCTTTCTGAGTTATTAGCTGATGCTATTATCCACCACAGTGAAGCATCATTGTAGAACTGTAGGGATAATGTATCATATCTATCCTCTATAGTAGTTATAATATAGATATCATCTTCGGATACAGGAATAGCTGGGTATATAGTAGTTCTTTTATACTGTCTACCTTCTTGAGTTTCTATATTATCTATATCTGTATATCTATTCATTTTATAACTTTATTATGTTTTAGTTGCCTCTGGAACTTCTATTCCACCGAATTTTGATGTAGTCTTATCAAAAAATTTTGCTCCGTTGTTGAGTTTATTGTTGGAGGTAATATAATGATAAAGACCTGTCTGTGGGACAAATTCATGTATAGGTCTAAAATTAACCTGACAGTTTAATAACATAGGGAGTTCTTGAT
>Ga0208903_1000771_pt1 | contig 21834 bp, 19 predicted proteins | sample AntAceMetag02UKJ_FD_184769 | JGI IMG/M metagenome (GOLD analysis project Ga0208903, IMG submission 184769) | Saline lake microbial communities from Ace Lake, Antarctica - Antarctic Ace Lake Metagenome 02UKJ (SPAdes) (version 2) | ecosystem: Environmental > Aquatic > Non-marine Saline and...
TGTAACGATCTGAGCTGTGTTTTTTTACCGCACCGCTCACCAAATTGGAGTCTATCAGAGAAATCAGCTGTCCGAAAACGGATTGGCCAAAAAAGAAGCTACTTTTATTCATGTAATTGATTTTTTTGCAAAACCAAATTACACTAAAGCGGGATGACCTAAAAAGGAAATCCCGCTTTTAAAATTGTTTTATCGGACAGTAGTGATTCTTAATATGTTGAGTGCGGTAGAAGAATCGGAGGAGGTTTATCGGCTTTCTGAAGCTGAACGGAAAGCAGTCGAAGAGGGATTGAAGGTCGTGCCTATTCGCAATCTGAAGTGGATGAATTGACCAAGAAATGGCTATAAATCCGCAAAGAATTCAGCGGCAATCCGCGCTATCCGTGGTGTCCGCGTTCCAATCAAAGTCTTTGGCTTCCCAATTGTTCGCTAACCAAATTGAATTCTGCTATAATTTCTTTTACAATATCTCCCGCTGGTTTCATGGCATCGATGTAGCCAGAAATCTGTCCGATTTCCAATTCACCGTCTTCCATATCTCCTTCAAACATTCCTTTCTTGGACCTCGCTCTTCCAAGCAATTCAAGCAATTCTCCACCTTCCGCTCCACGGTCTTCCATGGCTTTCACTTCTTCAAAAAACTTGTTTTTTAGTAAGCGAACAGGAACCAATTTCTTCATGCTCAATTTCGTATCACCTTCTTTGGCATTAACAATTGCTTGTTTGAAATATTCATGTCCAGAACTTTCTGGCGAAGCCACAAAACGACTTCCAATCTGAACAGCTTCTGCACCTAAAGCAAAAGCCGCCAGCATACTTCTTCCTGTTCCAATTCCGCCAGCGGCAATCACAGGGATTTTGACAGCATTAACTACTTGAGGAACAAGACACATCGTGGTGGTTTCTTCTCTGCCGTTATGTCCGCCAGCTTCAAACCCTTCTGCAACAACGGCATCGCAACCAGCATCTTCAACCTTCTTAGCCAAGACTGAACTTGCAACTACATGAACTACGATTATGCCATTTTCTTTCAATAATGATGTCCATTTTTTTGCGCTTCCAGCGGATGAAAACACAATAGGAACCTTTTCTTCAATTATTGCTTGAATGTGCTTCTCAATATCTGGATAAAGCAATGGGATATTAACAGCAAACGGTTTGTTCGTTGCGGCTTTACATTTCTGAATGTGTTCTCGCAAAACTTCAGGATACATGGAACCTGAACCAATGATACCAAGGCCTCCAGCGTTACTAACCGCGCTGGCCAAACGCCAACCACTACACCAAATCATACCTGCCTGAATTATTGGATATTTTATGTTGAAAAGCTCTGTAATTCTATTGCTCATTTGAACCGAGGTCGTATAAATTTGTTTTCTGAACGAAAGTAGGAATATCACTCACATCACTCGAAACGCACAATGAAAAGAGATAAAGAAATATTTGACCTGATTGAGAAGGAAAAAAACCGTCAATTAGATGGAATTGAGCTGATTGCATCTGAGAATTTTGTCAGCGAGCAAGTTATGGAAGCGCAAGGTTCTGTGCTTACAAACAAGTATGCAGAAGGGCTTCCGGGTAAAAGATATTACGGTGGATGTGAGTTCGTAGATCAGGTTGAAGACTTGGCAAGAGAGCGTGCAAAAGAGCTTTTTAATTGTGAATTTGTGAATGTGCAACCACATTCTGGAGCTTCTGCCAACTCGGCTGTTGCGCTGGCTTGTCTCAAACCGGGTGATAGCATTCTTGGTTTCGACCTTTCGCACGGGGGTCATTTGACACACGGTTCCCATGTTAACTACAGCGGTATTCTGTATAATCCGCATTTCTACGGAGTTGATCGCGAGACAGGAATTGTGGATTACGATGCAATGGAAGTGACGGCAAAAGAGTGCAAGCCGAAGATGATTATTGCTGGAGCATCTGCTTATAGCCGAGATTGGGATTACAAACGCATGCGTGCAATTGCTGATGAAGTTGGCGCACTGCTGATGGCTGATATTTCTCACCCTTCGGGAATGATTGCCCGCGGATTGCTTTCTGATCCGATGGAAGATTGCCATATCGTTACTACTACTACCCACAAAACGCTTCGTGGACCGCGTGGTGGAATTATCATGGTCGGTAAGAATTTCGATAACCCTTGGGGATTAACCACACAAAAAGGCACGATTAAGAAGATGGGTATGTTGCTCAACAGCGCTGTATTCCCAGGAATGCAAGGCGGCCCGTTAGAGCACGTAATTGCAGCAAAAGCAATTGCATTTCAAGAAGCACTTTCAGATGAGTACTTAGAATACTGTGTACAAATGTTGAAGAACGCCAGAACAATGGCGGCTGAGTTTATGGATAGAGGCTACAAAATCATCTCTGGTGGAACGGATAATCATTCAATGCTGATTGACCTACGCTCTAAAGGAGTTACTGGAAAAGACGCAGATGCCGCACTCGGCAAAGCAGACATCACGGTAAACAAAAACATGGTTCCGTTTGATGATCAGCCACCAATGATTAGTTCAGGTATTCGTGTTGGAACGCCAGCTATTACAACTAGAGGTTTGAAAGAACAAGAAGTGAAAACTGTTGTTGACCTGATGGACCGCGTAATAACGAATTCTGAGAACGATGCCATCATTGCGGAAGTAAAAAAGGAAGTCATTGATTTGATGAGCGGAAGACCGTTATTTGCGCAATAGAGATTACAGATGGAAGGATATAAAGTGGAGGTTGATATTCAAGTGCGCTTTGCCGATACGGATGCTTTAGGGCACGTAAATAATGCTATTTATTTGAGTTGGATGGAATTGGGGAGAATGGCATTTACGGATGCTACGCTTCCGGATATTGATTGGAAAAAAACTGGCTTTATTCTTGCCCATGTTTCCATAGATTATTTAGAGCCAGTTTTCCTAAACGACAAAGTGAAGGTTTACATGCGCGCTGGAAAAATGGGAACAAAGAGCGTAGTGCTTGAATGCCTCATTACCAAAACGGACAAAAATGGAGAGCGCCCAACAGCTAAAGGCACCAATATCATTGTTGCGTTTGACTACAGGGAGAATATCTCGGTGCCGATTCCTGAGGATTGGAAGACTGCGATGGCAAACTGATTCACTTAACTAAAGAGTTCTTTCATCATTGGATTCTCGAACATTCCGTTCGGGTCTAATTCGCTTCGTGTTTTTGAGAATTCATCCCATTTCGGATAAACCGATTTTAGGTAATCCGAACCCACATTGAATTCCTTCCCCCAATGTGGACGACCATTGTGTTTGATGGCCATTTCTTCAAAGTCAGCTAGCAACTCATCCCAACCTTGGTTGTCGGCATTGTAGGCACCCACGTAAACGCTATCTCGCCTGTAGCATGGGCTCAAAGCAAAATCATCGCCCTTTACAAAACGTATTTCTTGTATGAAATTGATTAAGTGACCTTTCTCCTCAATCATATTCCGGTATTCGCGAAGCAAAGTAGGAGCTAGGTTAATATCAAACGCCCATTCAGTTTCTCGGTGAATGGGTGGTTCTGGAACATTGTAAACCTTGTAGCTACGTTCAGTTCGATTTACATCGGGAAGCAATCCGTTCACGATTTGCTGATTCATCCATTTTCTACGAATCGGCTTCCGATTGCTCCACCAAAGCATGAGCCTGTAGAAGTAAACAGAAACCCACTCGTCCATAAATTTTTGGCGAAACCACGTATCGTTCACAGGTTCGTAGGTTTTGTTGTACCGATAAACCATCATCTTATCGGTATGTGCAAACCACCACATTTTGATGTGGTTTTCCTTCTTTAACCAATCAAGAATATTATCACAAACTTCCTCAAAATCCATAAGTCCTGAACGCTCATGTAATTGAAATTTCGGAACAATATTGATCGTCATTTCTGTAATAATTCCAAGAGAACCAAGCGATACAAGTGCCGTTTTGAATACCTCAGAATCCTTGGTTTTATCCACTTCAAGAATTTCTCCATCGGCTTTCACCAATTTGAAGCTTTGCACCATCGAACCAAGAACCTGAAAGTTCAATCCTGTTCCGTGGGTTGCTGTAGAAACCGCACCAGCCAAACTTTGTCTGGCAATAGAGCCTAGGTTAGAAAAAGCATAGCCTTTATTCCAAAGCGCAATATTTAAGTCTTCCAACTTAGCGCCTGCTTGTATAGTAGCTTGGTTTTTGGCTCTATCAATAGACAGAATCTTCTTCAGTCCATCAGTTGCCATTAGAATATCATCGGTTAGAGCCAATTCGCTCCAAGAATGCCCTGTACCGATGCAGCGAATTTTTCGCCCCGTTTTCACGAGGTCAACAACTTCTTCGGTGCTTGTTGGTCTCGCTATTTCATTAGGGGTGAACCGAATGTTTCCTGCCCAATTTTGCCATTCCATTGGAGGAAATTAGAAACAAATTCAACAGAAGTGCCATCTTTACCCGAGATGCTGCTGAATATTCAATTTCTGATTAGACGGACTGAGTTTTTTCTCTATCCATTCACTTGGGTTCTCATTCTCCTGCTGTTGGCATTGTTAACATACAACCAGAAGCGTAGAAGGCGTCTACTGTTGTGGAGTTTCGGTATGCTTATTTTCTTCTCCAATTCATTTGTAATTGATGAATTGGTTAGGGCTTGGGAAGTTGAGGTAACCTTGGATGGAGATATTGACCCATCCGTAAAAACAGCCATTCTACTGGGCGGAGGTGTTTATCATGATAAGGAGACAGGCAAGATTAAATATGGCCGAAATGCGGATCGATATCTATCTGTACTTGAGCCTTATAGAGAAGGTGTTATTGACAAGGTTCTTGTATCGGGTGGGCCTGCAAATTACCTTGAACCGTGGGCAAAGGAGTCGGAAATTATCAAAGGCCTTTACCTGTTGTGTGGACTGCCATTTGAAGATGTGATAATTGAGGCTAAGAGTTTGAATACTTATCAGAATGCGCTTAACTGCAAACCTATTTTGGATGAATTGGGAGAGGAAAAGTTTCTACTAATTACATCTTCTATGCATATGCGAAGAGCCATGGCGTGTTTTGAAAAACAAGGCATTCAACTGCAACCTTATTCAGCCATGAAGATGGTTGGCGTTAGGCGTTGGGAAATCGATTACCTGCTCGTGCCATCAATCAATAATTTTGGAAAATGGTCAGCCCTTATCCACGAATGGATTGGCTTTGCCAGTTATAAAGTGCGAGGCTACCTCTGAAACTTTGGAATATTGATGTTACTCTGAATTTATTTCAGGGTCTGTTTCTAATCAACCTAGATTCTGAAACAAGTTCAGAATGACAAAGTCGACTAAGCCATTCCTGCCAACTGCTCTTCCAAGGCTTTAATCTTGGCTACTGCATCTGCTTGCTTATTCTTTTCTGATTGAACCACTTGCTCTGGAGCTCCAAAAACGAAACGCTCATTGCTCAACTTCTTAGTCACAGAATTCAAGAATCCTTTGGTGTATTCCAGTTCTTTCTCAAGCTTTTCTTTCTCTTCACCTTCATCAACCAAACCTTCTAACGGAACGAAAAACTCAACTCCTTTTACAACAAACCCAGCGGCAGAAGCTGGTGCTTCAGTAGCTGATTCAATCCCTTCCAAATTGGCAAGTTTCTGAATTACAGGGTTGAATTCTGTATTCCAGTTTCCTTTAATAAGCAAGTTCAATTTCTCCTTTGGAGCAATTTGTTTCTCATTACGGATTTTACGGATTTCCATAATCGCCTTTTCGGTAGATTCGAAACCAGAAAGAAGCTTTTCGTTTACAGACTCAACCTCTGGCCAAGGCGCAATAATCATTCTTTCTTCCTTGGTACGCTCGCCCATGTTATCCCAAATCTCTTCGGTGATAAACGGAGTGAAAGGATGAAGAATCTTTAAAAGTTTCTCTAGAATTTGAACCGTAGCATCAAGCGTAGCTCTATCAGTTGGCTTTTGGTAAGCTGGTTTAACCATTTCCAAATACCACGAACAGAAGTCGTCCCAAACCAACTTGTAAGTGGTCATCAACGCATCGCTTAATCTGAACTTTGAATAATGATCATTCAACACTTCCAGCTCTTTATTGAAACGAGAATGAAACCATTCAATGGCAATTTTCGATTCGGTTGGTTGTGGAATGGTTTCATCTATTTCCCAACCTTTAACTAGACGGAATGAGTTCCAAATCTTGTTGCTGAAGTTTCTTCCTTGCAAGCAAAGTGCTTCATCAAAAAGAAGGTCGTTTCCTGCTGGAGCAGAAAGCAACATTCCTACACGGACGCCATCTGCACCGTATTTTTCAATGAGTTCAATTGGGTCAGGTGAATTACCCAACGACTTGCTCATTTTTCTACGCTTTTCATCACGCACAATTCCGTGGAGGTAAACATTCTTGAATGGAATTTCGCCTCGGTATTCTTCACCCGCCATAATCATTCTAGCAACCCAGAAGAATAGAATTTCTGGAGCTGTTACAAGGTCGTTGGTTGGGTAGTAATACTTGATGTCTTCGTTTTCTGGGTCTTTGAAACCGTTGAAAACTGAAATAGGCCACAACCAAGATGAGAACCACGTATCAAGCACATCCTCATCTTGCTTCAAATCAGAAGCAGAATAACTTTCTCCTTTCTCGCTGAATTTCTCAACAGCACTTTCTGCCGTTTTTGCAACTACGTATTCTCCGTTTGGAGCATAGAAAACTGGAATTCGTTGTCCCCACCACAACTGGCGGCTAATGCACCAATCGCGAACGTTTTCCATCCAATGCTTGTACGTGTTCACAAACTTTGGCGGGTGAAACTGAACGTTTCCATCTACAACATGCGCTAAAGCTGGCTCGGCCAACTTTTTCATGCTTACAAACCATTGGTCGGAAAGACGTGGTTCAATCACAGCATCGGTTCTCTCAGAGTAACCAACCTTGTTCTTGTATTCGTCAACCTTTACCAGATTTCCAGAAGCATCAAGGGCCTTGGCAATCTTCTTTCTAACGATAAATCGGTCTTCGCCAATGTAGAACTGAGCGGCTTCGCTTAGCGTTCCATTTGGGTTAAGAATGTCAATGGTGTCGAGGTTGTGCTTCTTTCCAAGATTGTAGTCATTCTCATCGTGTGCAGGCGTTACTTTCAAGCAACCTGTACCGAATTCCATATCTACATAATCATCCAAAATAATGGGAATGCTTCTGTTCACCATTGGCACAATCGCACGCTTACCGTGCAAGTGTGTAAAACGTTCGTCATTTGGGTTGATACAGATAGCGGTATCACCCAAAATAGTTTCTGGTCGGGTAGTGGCGATGGTCAAATAAACCCCCTCCCCCTGCGGGTACTCCCCCTTTTCAGGGGGAGAGCTGGCACCTTGATCTAATATTTGCTCGGAGTGCAGCTCCCCTCCTTTTTTTAAGGAGGGGTGTCCCGAAGGGACGGGGTGGTCATTCTCATCCACCACCAAATATCTTACATAATACAGTTTCGATTGTACTTCTTTATGAAAAACTTCTTCATCAGAAACCGCGGTTAAAGCAGAAGGATCCCAGTTTACCATGCGGTGACCTTTGTAAACCAATCCTTTGGCGTGCAAATCAATGAACGTGTCGATAACAGCTTCGCTCATGTCATCTTCCATCGTGAAACGCGTACGTTCCCAATCGCAAGAAGCACCAAGCTTTTTCAATTGCTCTAGGATGATGCCGCCATGTTTGTGCGTCCATTCCCAAGCGTGCTCCATAAACTCTTCTCTAGAGAGATCCCACTTACGAATTCCTTCTTCCTTCAACTTGTTTACAACCTTAGCTTCCGTAGCAATAGAGGCGTGGTCTGTACCAGGAACCCAGCACGCGTTGTAGCCCTGCATTCTGGCTCTTCGCACCAATACATCCTGAATGGTGTTGTTGAGCATGTGCCCCATGTGCAACACGCCCGTTACGTTTGGTGGCGGAATGACTATGGTGTACGGCTCACGCTCGTCTGGCTCAGAATGGAAATATCCATTCTCCATCCAGTAGCTATACCATTTGTCTTCGGTTTGTGTTGGGTCGTACTTAGCGGCAATCTCGCTCATTAGGGTGCTTTTTTGAAGGGTGCAAAGTTATCGATTGCAATCACTGTAAAAAGGTAAGCAGAGAATGTATTTTGTAGAGTCTCGAAAGCTCTAACGAAATAAACAAGCAGCTATTCTTCTTCTACGCGCTCTTCCAATTCTTCTTTTGCCTCTTCCGTGAGGTTTCCTTCATCATCATAATCATCATCTTCTTCAATGATGGCCTGAGCCTCATCCATAGTCATACGAACCAAGTAGTATTTCTCATCTGTTTCGAACGGTAAAGCCGAAACACGCATGCCTTGTGCATTAGTAAATGTGACCAAATTGTCTTCAAATCCGTATGGATATTCTAGTTTGATCATTTCCTGAATCGGAGTATCAAGTTTATCGTAATCCTTTACTACTCGTGGTTTTCCTTTGCTCATTTTCTATAAGGCAGACTGTGCTTAAATTCTGTTTTATTTGTGGCAATAATAGGTAAATCATCAAGATTCTACGCAACGGGGAAAATATTATTCTAACTCATTTCTAAAGCAGAGGTAAAATAGAAGCCAAAGGCAAAGGAGAAGTGGAGATGTATTACGTAAAAACGTTTAACTGCTGATCTCAACATTACCTGTTGAAACTTTCAGTTTGGTAGCCACGCAAGGTCGTTTTCAATAAGCTACTTTTCGTCATGCAACTATCCACACTCGATTGGTCCATTATTGCGGGCTTTTTTATCGTTTCACTCATTGTCGGAATTATTGTTTCACGCAAAGCGGGAAGCAGTTCCGCTGAGTTCTTTCTCTCAGGTAGAAACATGCCTTGGTGGCTACTTGGTATTTCCATGGTGGCAACCACATTTTCTGCCGATACGCCCAATTTAGTCACAGATATTGTCCGGAAAAATGGTGTTTCTGGTAACTGGGTTTGGTGGTCTTTTCTGCTCACAGGAATGTTGACTGTCTTCGTTTATGCCAAGTTGTGGCGGAGGTCAGGAGTTCTTACTGATTTGGAGTTTTACGAGATTAGGTATGGTGGAAAAAGTGCGGCTTTCCTTCGCGGTTTTCGCGCATTGTATTTGGGTGTTTTCTTTAATGTGATGATTATGGCAACGGTTTGTTTGGCTGCCATTAAAATTGGTGGTGTTATGCTCGGACTTTCACCGGGACAAACGCTTCTTATAGCCAGTGTTGTAACGGTGCTTTACAGTTCGCTCGGTGGTTTGCGAGGCGTTTTAATAACTGATTTCTTCCAATTCATTTTGGCAATGGTTGGAACAGTTTGGGCTGCGAATGTGCTGCTTGATTTACCACAAGTTGGTGGTTTAGATGCGCTGCTGGCGAATAAAGAAGTGGCATCGCTCACTAATTTCCTTCCTGATTTTTCAGACACTGAAAGCTTAATCCCGCTCCTGATAATCCCATTAGCCGTGCAATGGTGGAGTGTTTGGTATCCGGGAGCAGAACCTGGTGGAGGAGGTTACATCGCGCAGCGAATGTTAGCAGCAAAAGATGAGCAGAATGCCATGGGAGCGACCTTGCTTTTCAATATTGCGCATTACGCTCTTCGGCCTTGGCCTTGGATTATTATTGCGTTGTGCTCTGTGGTGGTATTCCCAAATTTGGAAAGTATTCAAGCTGCATTCCCTCACATCGATCCAAGTATTGTAAACGATGACCTCGCGTATCCAGCCATGCTTACATTTTTGCCTTCTGGCTTGCTTGGGTTGGTCATAGCTTCACTCGTGGCAGCGTTTATGAGCACGATTTCTACTCACCTCAACTGGGGGAGTTCGTATGTTGTAAACGATTTTTACCAGCGATTTATTAAACCGGAGGCATCAGAAAAAGAGCTGGTTATGGTTGGGAGAATCTCTACTGTTCTGTTAATGTTGTTTGCCGCATTATTCGCCTTAATGTTGACAAATGCGCTTCAAGCATTCAATATTCTGATGCAAATAGGAGCGGGTACAGGCCTCATTTTTATTCTGCGTTGGTTTTGGTGGCGTATTAATGCTTGGACGGAAATCAGCGGTATGGTGATTTCCTTCATTGTAGCAATCGTGCTTGAAATTGTTGCTCCTGACCTCGTTGCGCCCAACTATAAATTGCTTGTCGGTGTTGGAATTACAACCATTGGCTGGCTGACTGTCACCTTTCTTACGCAACCCGAAACGGAAGAAACGCTGCGTGGTTTTGCAAAGCATGTTAATCCAACTGTTGGCTGGAAAGATTACCGTTCTAATGAAGTGGTTGTAACTGGAAATTTGCCATTACAGATTCTCGGAATGTTTCTCGGCTGTGTGATTGTTTACACAGCTCTTTTCGCCACAGGCTCGTTCATTTATGGGAATACTTCCTTAGGTCTTGTCTTGGGCGGAACATCCGCTGTATGTCTGATTATACTAGCGCGACTGTGGAGGAAGTTTTGATGAGGACGAATTGCGGTTTACAGAACCACTTACTCGGAGTGCCGCGTTAGGGGTGGAAGCGGCATCCTTTTTTGTTTTTCGCAAAAAAGATATAGCGGACGACCCGACCCACGCTTTTGGGCGGGGGAAACGCCCCAAAAATCTACATTATTGAATATGAAATTTGAATTGACACCTTTGCAGAAAGCTGAGAATTATGGATAGAAGATTGGAACAGTTTGAGCGTTTACTAAACATTATGGACGAACTGCGGGAGAAATGCCCGTGGGACAAAAAGCAGACGTTGGAGACCCTTCGGCATTTGACCATTGAGGAAACGTATGAGTTGGCTGATGCCATTTTGGACAATGACCTAGAGGAGATTAAGAATGAGCTTGGCGATATTTTGCTTCATATCGTTTTCTATTCTAAGATTGGTTCTGAGAAAAATGCATTTGATATTGGCGATGTGGCCGAAGGAATCTGTGAGAAGTTAATTCACAGACATCCTCACATTTATGGCGATGTTGAAGTTGCTGATGAAGAAGAAGTGAAGCAGAATTGGGAAAAATTGAAGCTAAAAGAAGGAAGAACGTCTGTTTTGGAAGGCGTTCCGAAATCACTTCCTGCCATGATAAAAGCAACCCGAATTCAAGAAAAGGTACGTGGCGTTGGTTTCGATTGGGATAACCAAGAACAGGTTTGGGATAAGGTGAAGGAAGAGCTGAGCGAGCTTAAAGTTGAAATTGACAAAGGAGCCGAGCACAAAGCAATTGAAGATGAGTTTGGCGATGTGCTTTTTTCAATGATAAACTATGCGCGTTTTATTGATGTAGATCCGGAGATGGCGCTGGAACGCACCAACAAGAAATTCATCCAACGATTTCAATACCTCGAATCGCAGTCGAAAAAAGACGGAAAGGAGCTTTCTGATATGACTTTAGTGGAAATGGATGAGTATTGGAATGCTGCTAAAAAGCTTGCGTAACCATCATCCGTTTACAATTTTAAAAGCATCGACTTCTTAGCTGTTTTTGAGGAGATTTGGATTACATACAATCCCGTCTTCTGATGAAATTGGCTTGCATCTAGCTTTTTAATGACGCTTCCTGTTTGAAGTAATTTGCCGTCTGTACTGAATAGTTCCCATTTGAAAACTTCAGGACTGCCTATTCGAATTTCCTGAAGCTGTTGATTGGAATTGTAAATCGCGTTTAACTCAAATACTTGAGTTTGTTCTGCAACCGATACAAATATATCAGGATGCAGTCGGTACATTTTTCCTCCGAGGCCGAATGATTCTTCATCGGTTATATACAGAAACTCATTTCTAAAACACATTCCTTCCTTTTGGGAAAAAATGCTAAGTGTGAGTTCGGTAACATCTCCTCCAAAGAAATCAGTCCCTGAAAAATTGCGGAATAGCCAAATTTTATTTGAGCTGAGAAGAGCTACTTGGCTACCATCTTCAGAAATATCGGCAGCTGTAACCGAGAATATATAACTGGTAGATTCAACGTTGAAACTATCTTTCAAATTGGCGACATAAGTTCCGCCAACTGAAGGAAGCGTGTAATGTTTGGTGTAACCAGTAGATGGATCTGAACGGTCTTTGCTGAACAGATGCAACGAATCTTGGTAATGGAACATGGCCTCCATGTCGAAGTTTCCATAATTGCCAGTAGGAGGGATGCTGCTTTGGTCTGGGTAGAAAAAGTTGATGGTATCCGTCACAAAAGTTGTTCCCGTGCAGGTATCAATACTTGGAATTTTGACAACATGTAAATCGGTTCTATTCAACTGATTATTGCCGAAGTTTCCGATAAACAGATTCCCTTGCTGATCTTTGGCTACTTCTTCCCAATCTGTATTGGAATCTCCAATTATGGAAACAGTGCGTTGAATAGTTCCCAACGTATCAACACAATAGAGCTCAGCCGAATTCCCACTGTCGTTATGTGTCCAAAAGCATCCGTTTGGCCCGTTTTCCAAACCAGAAGTTTCAATAATACTTGCTGGTAAATCGGCAAGATCGGTTAAGATGGGAGTTTGAGCGTGAGTTAAATACGTGCTCAATAATACGGTAAGAGCCGCTTTTGCTATGCGAGACAAATTCATCGTTGCAAGGTATAGTACTTCTAATGACTGTACTGTGATGGCGGCTCCAAAAGCCAATAAAACAGAAATGAACGTTTGCTGGTTTTACAATATCTAAGTTTGCCGCCATGCTAGCCTATTACCTCATACTTTTCGGAACTGGAGTACTGATTTTGTATTCGTATAGAACGATTCACGTACTCACGCAAAAAATGTTGCCTGGTCCGAAATGGTTTGCTCGTGGATTATTTTTGGTTACCGTAGTTTTCATTTACGCCACCACTTCCTATTTGGCGGTTAACCGTTCAGATTATCGAGATAATCAGTTTTTGAATGATTACACTATTATCGGTGCCATTACGCTTTCTGTAACGCTTCTGAGTATTTGCATTTTTCAGCTACTGGCGGATTTTGTTTTGCTGGGGCGATATATAAATTATCGAAGAACGCGAGAAGAAGCAAGCCGAGAAATGACGCGTAGAACCTTTATGAATGCCATTGCGCTTAGCGTTGGCGGATTGGTTTTAGGGTCTGTTTTGTGGGGGACAACTAAAGGCAAGTTTGGCTGGAGAATTATGCAAAACCAAATGAGTTTTGATAATCTTCCAAAGGCATTTGATGGATTGAAAATCGTTCAAATTTCTGATCTCCATTTGGGAAGCTTCAACAAGAATTTTGAACCGATGGAAGAAGCCGTTGCTATGATTAATGAGCTTAATCCAGACTATATATTCTTTACGGGCGATATGGTAAACGCAGACCCAGAAGAAGCAGAACCTTGGATAGATGTTTTCAGAAAGCTTGAAGCCAAGAGCGGGAAATACGCCATTCTCGGAAACCACGATTATGGTTGGGGAAGGCAAGGAAAACTAACCGAAGAAGACAAAACGAGAAACGCAAGAGGCGTTGCGGAAATCTTCAGAAAAATGGATTTAAAACCGCTTATCAATCAGCATGAGATTTTAGAAAGAGACGGAGAGAAAATCGGTCTTGTTGGAGTAGAAAACTGGGGTTATACTCCCGAAGGTTGGTTTCCAACCCGTGGCGATTACAATATGGCAACAAAAGAAATGGAAGATGTGCCTTTCCAAATTCTATTGAGCCACGACCCAACCCATTTCGACTATCACATTCTTAAAAAAACCAAGGTTGACCTTACCCTTTCTGGTCATACGCATGGTGGTCAATTCGGAATATCCATTCCGGGATTAGTTGAAATCAGCGCAGCTAAGTTGTTTTACAAAAGGTATGCGGGTATTTATAAAGAAGCCAAGCAATACCTGTATGTTAACCGTGGAATGGGTTACCTCATTTTTCCGGGTAGAGTAGGGATGCCACCAGAAATAACCTTGCATGAATTGAATCGAGCGTAGACAATGAAAGCAGTCATTTATCGTAATTACGGTGGTCCCGAAGTGCTTTCTATTGAAGAGCATGCAAAGCCAGAGCCGAAAGACAATGAAGTTCTGATTCGAGTTCATGCAGCAACCGTAAATAGAACAGATTGTGCCAACCTCACCGCCAAGCCTTTTGTCATGCGCTTCGGATTGGGATTATTCAAACCGAAGAAACAAATTCCCGGTACCGACTTCGCAGGAGTGATTGAAGAAGTTGGTAAGACAGTGGTGGATTTCAAGGTTGGTGACCGTGTTCTTGGATTTAACGATGGAGTGCTTTCGTCTTATGCACAATACATGATCTTTCCTGCTGCTGATGCGATTGGTATCATTCCAGATAATATCAGTTTTGAAGAAGCGGCCGCAAGTGTTGAAGGACCGCATTACGCCTACAACGTCATCAATAAGGTTGATGTAAAAGGTAAGTCAGTTTTAGTCCATGGAGCTACAGGTGGAATAGGCTCAGCCTGTGTGCAATTGGCAAGGCATTTCGGAGCGACTGTAACTGCAACTTGCGGAACCGGACATGAAGAAATAGTGAAAGGGCTTGGAGCTATTCGGGTTATTAATTGGCAAGAAAACGACTTTACAAAAGATAGTGAGGAGTTCGACTTTGTATTTGATATGGTTGGTAAAAGTTCGTTTGGTGCTTGTAAACCATTGCTTAAACCTAAAGGCATTTATATCTCATCTGAACTCGGTCCAAATGGAGAGAACATCCCACTTTCCTTGTTCTCTAAATATTTTGGAGGCAAATCTGTTCGGTTCCCATTGCCCCTTAATCGTTCGCACACGGTTAGAAAGATGCAAGAGCTTTTGGCTGATGGGAAGTACAAACCGGTTATTGACCGAACGTATCCAATGGAACAGGTCGTTGATGCCTTTCTTTATGTACTGACCGGACAGAAAATCGGCAACGTTGTGATTGATTTCAACGGTTAGACTTTCTGCCTAGTAATTTACTAGCTTGCTGAGCACTTAATAGAATGATTATGGGAAAAGGACAAGACTCCAAAAAAGCAGTTAAAAAAGAACCTGCTAAAACAACAAAGGAAAAGCAACAAGAAAAGCGTGCTAAAAAAGGAAAGGCGAGCTACGATTAGGCTTGTGTTTTCGAAAAAAGAAATGGCGTTCCGATAATCGGAACGCCATTTCTTTTACCCAATAACCTTAGACTCTACGCAGAAACGCCCATCACCTTGGCCATTGTTTCACCTATATCACCAGGAGAAGCAACCACGTGAATGCCACATTCGGCCATAATCTTCATCTTAGCTTCAGCCGTATCCTCATCTCCACCAACAATTGCTCCTGCGTGGCCCATTGTTCTTCCTTTAGGAGCAGTTTGTCCAGCAATAAAACCAACAACTGGCTTCTTGTTTCCTGTCGATTTGATGTAACGAGCTGCTTCAGCTTCCAACGTTCCGCCAATCTCACCAATCATCACAATTGCATCTGTGTCAGGATCATTCATAAACAGTTCAACCGCATCTTTGGTGGTAGTTCCAATAACTGGATCACCACCAATTCCGATTGCTGTAGAAATTCCCATTCCTGCTTTCACTACTTGATCGGCAGCTTCGTAAGTCAATGTTCCAGACTTAGAAACGATTCCGATACGTCCTTTTTTGAAAACAAAACCTGGCATAATACCAACTTTCGCTCCTTCTGGCGTGATGATTCCTGGACAATTAGGACCGATTAATCGAGAATTTGTTCCTTTCAAATAATTTGCCGCTTTTACCATATCGGCTACTGGAATACCTTCTGTAATCGCAACAATTAAGGCAATACCAGCTTCAGCAGCTTCCATAATAGCATCTGCCGCAAATGCTGGCGGAACAAAAATGATGGTAACATTGGCTCCAGCCTTTTGCACGGCTTCGGCAACTGTGTTGAAAACGGGTCTGTCAAGGTGGGTCTGTCCTCCTTTTCCTGGGGTCACTCCTCCTACTACATTGGTTCCGTACTCAATCATTTGAGAAGCATGGAATGTTCCTTCGCTACCTGTAAATCCTTGTACAATAACCTTCGAATTCTTATCTACTAATACACTCATGGTCTAGGTTCAATTTCTTAATGCGCGGCAAATGTAGCGCACACTCCCTGCAATTGAAAATGTATTTATGCACAGTTGTCCTTTATCGTTCAGATGCACTACTAAGAACAAAAAAAGCATCCCGAACCACTCATGTCAAAATGGTCCGGGAGCTATTCTCATCAACGACTCGTTTTAGCTTTTAATCAACACAATAATCAGCTCCAGTATTGTTTGTGAAAACCACATCGCTAACGGCAAGATTTACATTGGCACCACCAGCTCCTCCTGCAAAGAATGCGCAAGAACCACTCTTACTGATTTCTGAATTCTGAACAGTAAGTTTCGAGCTTGCCCACATATAAACCGCTCCCTGAGCACTAGGACCTCCTGCATTTTCGATTATGACATATTGCAACGAGTTCAGTGTGTTTGCTGTGAATTCAAATCGAAGACCTGTCCATGATCCATTTGCAGCAGTAGCTCCTTTAAAGCTGATCGGTTGTGTCACAGTTCCTTGTGCAGAAAGTGCAGCTTGGTCATTGACTTGAAGTTCACATCCTGCATCAAAATAAATAGTGGTTCCTGGTTCAATAGTTAGGACGGCATTCTCACGCACCTGAACACTCGTAGCTTCGGTTACCTGGTAGTCCACATCCACTTTATACCACGTCTTATTCTGGCTCTCGTTGATAGTTGCACCGTTACCGTTCACAAGAATGCGCGTGATGCCGTTGCCCGAATACGAATCCGAACTTGTCGGCACATCAACATAAGTGTAGTCGATATAAAGTGGCGCACCATCATTCTGTGTGATTGTATTTCCTCCAAGCTCAAGCGTGGATCCTGTGTACGTTCCGTTGATACCATGGCTAGCGCTTTGGCGAATGATTGAGTTAGTAACACTCAAACGCGACTGAGCCCACACTACGAAAGCACCTCTGTCTCCATTACTGTTGTGCGCGATTCCACCTGCATGTTCCACCACGGAGTGGTCAAAAATATTCTTCGGATCACTAGAATCAATTAGAACACCTCTCCAAGAACCTTTTACACCATCTTGTCCAGTAAATGTAATTGGTAGAGCTGCCGTTCCTTCAGCCTTGAATGAACCTGTTTCACTAACGCTAATACCTGCATCAGTTGCAAAAGCAATGGTTACACCCGGCATAACGGTTACGTCTCCTGACACATCCATGTCGCAGGTAATTAGATAATCGATTGTCACGTCTGGATCATCAATCAGAACACGGTCCTCGTTAAAGTAATCGCAAGCAAGTGTTTGAGTTGTGCCTGTAAGCGGCTCTTCTGTATTGCAACTGCTAAATATCGCAACGCCTACTGCCAATACTGCTGATTTTGAAATGTTGATGTTCATAGTTTCTCTGTTTTTAGATTGTGCTACAAATGTCGAACTACACTATTTCAGAATAAAACCAACCTATCATCACTTATTCATATCCATAAATACATATTATACATTTATATTGATGATTGTCAATGTTTTAACAACCTTTGAAAGCTATATTCAAATATAATGAAAGACAGGCTTTATGGACTAATTGAAAAGATGAGCCGAACAGAAAAGGCACATTTCAGGAAGTTTGGTTTCAAGAGTGCCGATGGTGGATCGAGAGAACGAGAGCTTTTCGATATCATCACCGAAGGTCAGCGGAAGAATGTGACGGATCTGAAGATGCACGTTCAGCATGCGTATGCTAAAAAGAACCGAGGCGATTTCGTGCGCATGCGCGCAAGACTGTTTGATTCCGTGCTTAATAGTATTAGCGATCATGGTAGGGCGGAGCAGGACGCTTACCAGTTCTGTCAGATACTATTAAACAGCCGAACATTATCTGAAAGAGGATTCTATAAAGAGGCAAGGAAAATGCTTTGCAAAGGTGCCAAGTTGGCGGCTGTTCAACAGAAATCCCATTGGGAATTGTTGTTTGGAAAAGAATTGAGTGCGTTGGAAACCCGTCATGGAACGCATCAGTCCATCATGGAATCCATAGAGGAGCAGCTACAAGCAATTCAACGATCGGAACAATTAACGCTGCTTGCCAAATACTACGAAATGGCTTTTCACCTGCAACGTACGCTTGGGCAGCAGCGCGAAGGCAAGGAGCTACTGACCGAAAAGCTTCGAGAAATTGAAGCTAAGGCCGACCAATTGGATTTGAGCAATGCGTTGCCTGCCGCACGTTTCAACCGCATAATGCTACGACAGGTAGTGGCGCACACACTTACCGATACGGAAGCTGCACTTCGGCACACGGAAGAGGCCTTTAAATTGGTGCGCGCACATCCAGAAATGACAAACGGAAGACCGCAAATGCCCGTATCCTTACTGTCAAACCTGATAAACGATGCGTTGGCCGCATCTCAATTCCAGTATTACCATAAATATATGGATGAATTGAGAAACCGGCTGGTGACGGATGAAGCCGCCAAACGTTATGCTGAAGGGCAGGTATTACGCACCGAGGCCAATGCGGCACTCTACTTCGGAGAATTCCATCGTTGGCAAACTTTTTTGAACGAGTTGAACGCGCTGGACACTGACCAACTGGTGCCGCATCTGCGTTGGGCGCTGCTTGGGCAACTGGCTCATATGATGTTTGCCGACTCGGCTGTGAGACACTGCATCAAAGAGGTGAATACGCTTCTGTTTGAAACAAAGAGTCAGAAACGTCAGGATCTACAGGTCAATCTGGAACTGCTACTGGTGGCCTGTCATTACGAACTTGATCACCTTAGTACGGTGGAGCAGCTGCTAGACTCTATTAGAAGTAGACACGCACTTCTAGATCAGTTTACTCGCACTGAGACCATCTTCATAAACACGCTCGAAAAACTAACATCAGACACAACCGTCAAAAGGAAAGAAATTTTTGGAGATGCTGCTATTGAACTTACCAGAAAACCAGACAATCGACCGTTAGGTTTTTTTAACCCATCGGAGTGGATTTTGGCTAAAGACCGTCAAAAAACCTATGCCGAAGAACTAAAGATGCACTACGGAATTGGTCATCGGCAATAACTGACGACATTTGCGGCCGAAATGATTTATTCTGCAGATGATACGATTATGGCACTTGCAACAGCTTCTGGTGCTGGAGCAATTGCTGTCATCAGAATAAGCGGAAACGAAGCGTTTTCAATTACGGAAAAGGTTTTCCGAGCAAAGGGAAAAAAGGTCGTCTCTAAAGCTGATTCTCACACCATTATTTTTGGGGATATTGTCGACCCTACGACAGGCTCAGGGCAAGTGGAGGAATTGGTTGATGAAGTTTTGGTCAGCGTTTTTCGTAACCCGAAATCGTTTACTGGAGAAAATTCAGTAGAGATTTCTTGTCACGGTTCTGTTTTTATTCAGAAGAGAATCCTAAACCTTCTCAGCAAGAATGGTTGCCGAATGGCGAAGCCAGGGGAGTATACCATGCGCGCTTTTCTGAATCGGAAAATGGACCTTTCGCAGGCTGAAGCTGTTGCAGATTTGATCGCATCTTCCTCCGAAGCTGCTCACAAAGTTGCCATGCATCAAATGCGTGGTGGATTTAGTTCAGAATTAAAATTGCTTCGCGAAGAGCTGATTCACTTTGCTTCGCTGATTGAGCTAGAACTCGACTTTGCAGAAGAAGACGTGGAGTTTGCAGATAGAACACAAATGGTTGAATTAATCAACAGAATCATTGCCACTATCGATAGACTCGTTGGTTCGTTTGAACTGGGGAATGTGATTAAAGAAGGCGTTCAGGTTGCCATTATTGGTGAGCCCAATGCAGGGAAATCGACCTTATTAAATGCGTTACTCAATGAAGAACGCGCCATCGTTTCTGACATAGCAGGAACAACCAGAGACACAGTGGAAGATGAGTTGGTAATTGAAGGAATTCGATACCGTTTTGTAGATACCGCTGGTATTCGTCAAACCACAGATACAATTGAAAGCTTAGGAATAGAACGTACCATGCAAAAGGTGGAACAAGCCGATGTGGTGATGTTTCTTTTTGATGCTTCTACCTATACGTTGGATCAACTTCAGTCTGAAATTGATGAATTGAAATCACGGAAAGCAGACTTAGAAAATCGTTTGATTCTTGTCGCCAATAAAACCGATAAGACGAGTGAAAAAGTGGAGTTGAAATTTGAAGGTTTAAAAACCATTTCCATCTCAGCAAAAGAGAAAACAGGCATTGAAGAATTGAAGATTCGATTGACTGAATTCGTTAATACAGCAGCTTTAGAGGAAAACCAAATTATCGTTACCAACACACGGCACATCGAAGCGCTGAACGGAGCAAGAAAGTCACTTCAAGAAGTGCTCAAAGGATTCGACAATCAGATGTCAGGTGACCTAGTTGCCATCGATATTCGCAGGTCTCTGTTTCATCTAGGAGAGATTACTGGTGAGATCACAACGGATGATCTTTTGGGGAATATATTTTCGAAGTTTTGTATCGGAAAATAATCGCACAAAACAAACCACTATCAAATCGTGGTAAACTACTAGTCCCCGTTCTTATTCGTCCTAGAATTGTGTTCCTGACCGCTAGTTTAGTATTGGTCTAATCATCGTTTTCATTGCTCTTATTTGTACCTTATTTGTACCTCAATTAGTTGAGGTACAAATAAATGCCGTATTCTTGTTTTTTATTGCGCTTAATGACGCTTAAATATTTTTAACATCACCTAAAGGCACTTAATGAGCTCCAATATTCACATACAACGTATTTGTAAGCATTGCGGTGAAGAGTTTACAGCCAGAACCACTGTTACGAAGTATTGCGGTGACAATTGCGCCAAGCGTGCATACAAGGCAAGAAAAAGGGCGGAGAGAATTGAAGAAAGCAATGTCGAAACTCTGCAAATAATCACCCGGCCGGTCGAGGAGTTGAAAGCAAAAGAATACCTAACAGCTCAGGACGTTTCCAAGCTGCTAGATTGTTCCGTTCGCTCGGTGTACTACTACATAGAGAGTGGTACAATAAAAGCCACCAACATAGGTAAAAGGCTAACGAGGATTAAGCGTTCCGAATTGGACAAACTATTTGAAACAACGTAACAGACACGATTATGGCAATCAGAGTGAAATTGAGAAAGAAACCCATTTCAGGAAACAGGCAGAGTTTGTACTTGGAATTCTACCCAGCTATATCACACCCCAAAACAGGTAAGCCGACCAGAAGGGAGTTCTTAAAGATGACCATACAAGAAAAATCAAAGAGTCCTTTGGGCAAATTCCAAAGCCTCGTATAGGGCTTTGGAATCTCAAGGGTGATTTGCACTAGCAATTGAATCTAAGAGGTTACGAATTGCGGTTCTGTCGCATTAATCCAGTGAAACTTTGATGGTTTAGTTTTGGTCTGAACCAAATACCACCAGGATGTACTAGCATCACAGATTTCCAAAATCGATTATTCTTCAGGCAGTTTATTTCAAGCTACGGTTCACTTTGAGCTATCGAGATGTGGAGGAACTCCTCATAATAAGAGGTGTGAAGGTTGACCATTCCACCCTACAACGCTGGGTGTTTAAATTCTCACCTCTGATCGAGGCGAATATCCATAAGCGAAAACGCAGTGTATACGATAGTTGGAGAATGGACGAGACTTATATCAAAGTAGGAGGTAAGGACAGGTATCTCTATCGAGCAGTTGACAAGTACGGGTTTACGGTGGATTCCCTCCTTACCAAGAGGAGGATGAAGGGTTCTGCCTAGAAGTTTCTCAATAAAGCGACCGGAAATAACGGCTCACATTAATTAATAGGGGGACTAGGCGAAAAGTTTAGCCAAACGAAAAAGGAAGAAAGTAGTATCAGTAACCCCTCTAAGATTAGCCCTAAAGAGCTTTATTTTTGAGTTGAACGACTCGGCA